>Ga0351906_1016_pt1 | contig 56041 bp, 53 predicted proteins | sample BONcelHT113001E5_FD_206866 | JGI IMG/M metagenome (GOLD analysis project Ga0351906, IMG submission 206866) | Enriched cells from coal bed in the Powder River Basin, Montana, United States - BONCAT cells T11 rep1 HSBNCT.T11.300.1.E5 ... | reverse complement strand
CGTCAGTCTTGTCACTGCTATGAGAAATGCCCTCTTTTATGAGTTAATGCTCAACAAGAATGTCCATGTGCAGGTTAACAAGGAAAGCGTCGACGGAGAGGAGTGTTTGACAAAAAAAGTAAAAAACGGCGATGAGATTCGTATTATACTGAAAGGACATTGATGAGGCGGAGGTGCTGGTGACTGGTTTGGTGAAGATGGTCTGCTCATGCAAAAGATCCTTGGGGAGCCGAACTGGAAAGAGATAAACCTTTACACGGAAAAGGCGAAGATGATTCTGGAATTTGTTAAAAACGACTATATGAGGGTAAAATATCTCTGACTTTTCGGCTGCATGGCCGGACTATAGGCAACATTCATTCATCAGATGCCTCACATACAACTTTAGCATCATAGCTGTCACGGGCTTTCAAAACATCTTCAATGTTTTTTTCCGAGCACTGGGATGTAATGGATGCCTATGGACTCTTTAAACAACTTGGAGCAATTAAGTGACACTGCAATAATAAAAGTGAAGGCTGGCGATTCAGTCCGTCAGCCTTCACTTCACTTGCTGAAAATAAGTTCCAGAATCGGGAAGGGAGCATTTTTCATTCAGGCAGGACGATCAAGGGATTGCGCATAAGTTACTTCATTACAAATCACCCCTGAAAGGGATGATTGCCGCTATTCAACCCACCTGACAAAGTTTTCAAGACCTTCTCTCGGCGATTTAAAATTGTTGACAGGGCTGTTTTGGTCAGGATAACCAAGGGCAATGCCTATGACAACATCCTTGTTTTCCGGTATATCAAGAACCTCTTTTATTTCATCCTCATAAGCATTAATGAGACCGATAGGGCAGGTATTCAAACCCAGATCATAGGCAACAAGCGTAAAATATCCCAGGGCAATGCCGATATCTACAAGGCGCGCCTTGGAAAAGGCATTGTCGAGACAGAGTATGACGGCAACAGGGGCGCCGTAGAAATTACAGCTCCCCTCGTTTACAAAACGATTGAAATTCTGACCCATCTCTTCAAGGTAGGGATTCATCAGCTCAAAGGATTCAACCCCTCTCTTACTGAACGTATCAGACAGAGGTTTTACGTTTCCCGGACTGCATGATATCTGCTTTTCTCTGTAAGCCTTAATCAGCTTTCTGCTGAGCCTTGCTTTTTCTTCACCCATGACAACAATAAACTCCCAGGGCTGCAGATTGATTGCCGAGGGGGCATTGATTACAATATTTAATATCTCTTCTATCTTTTCTCTCGGAACAACATCCGGTTTGAAAGCCCGTATGCTTTTTCTTCCCTTGATAGTCTGTATTAATTCCATATATGTTTATACCTCCAGATAATATACTATATGGAATATCATACCATATTTTATTCATGGTTCACAGTTGAAGCGCTTTTAGGTTCATAAAGTTTTTAAGCGCTTTTGATAAAATTAATCCTTCAGGCAGCTTTTAAATACGACAGCAATTTTCTATCTTGTTTAACCCACACAAGGGCTGCCACTAATCGCAGGGAATTCTCTATGGAATGACGCATTTTCTTCGCCGGGAATATTCCATATGAAATAATCCATGGTGATCTTAAAAAAAACGTATTGCTGACATTAAAACCGGCCTTACGAGGAGGAAGACCTGGGACCGCTGACGGTTTGTTCACTGATATTGTCACTTTAATAATTCCCGATATAATCCATTTTGATCTTAGAAAAAACTTTGAAAATGCTGACGGTTCGTTCTTCACAGTTATTACCGTTAAATTACCAGTTGTAATCCATGGTGATTTTACAAAGGCCGATGGAGTTTCTGCCAATCTGTTACCTGGCATGTTCACAATAAGAGTTCCCGTTGCAATCCATGGCGATCTTACAAAGATTTTGCTTTCTGATCTTCTTGTATTTTTCGGTAATGCAACTCCTATACGCCCAGTTTTTTGGCCTAGTCTGCCAACAAAACCAGCCAAGCGATCTATGTTGTGGATATGTGCCGCATGACCGTTTCCATTGCCTCCAGTCTTCATCTCTGTAGCCTCGTTTAATGCCCTGATTTGTGTTCTCATGATATCCTCCTCTTTTTTATTTCGTCTTACTATTATGAAGTATAGAAGATATATCTTGACTGTGCAAGGCATTAAGTGTTAAATGCGATTAACATAATATTAATTAATTGCTTGGAGGTTAGTTATGATTGTTAACATGAATCAGCTCCGTTCCTTTTATACAGCGGCTAAAATGAACAGCATTACGAAGGCTGCTCAGTCCCTCATGGTGACGCCGCCGGCAATTACCATGCACATCAAAAGGTTCGAAGAGAATATCGGGGTTCGGCTGATCGTCCGCGATGGAAACTCCATTAGGTTAACCGGTGCCGGAGAGGGCGTGATGCAAAGAGCGGAACAGATTTTTCAAGAGATTCATGAAATGGAGGGATATCTGGAGGACGTATCATCCGGCAAGTCGGGAGATCTGCATGTGGGATGTCCTGAAGCCCCCTTGAGAAACCTCATGCCCCTGATTGAAACTTTTAAGAAAACCTTTCCCGGCGTAAGGATAATTCTTGACCAGGGTTCCAATGCGGAGATGGTTAAAAGCATAGTGGACCACCGGAACGAACTTGCAGTTGTCCGTTACAGCCCCAATAACAGCAAACTGAAGACTAAGGTTTTGTGGCAGCATGATATTGTCCTCATTGCCTCGCCGAATAGTGTCCATTGGCCGGGTTATGAAATCTCTGTCATGCAGTTATCGCAGATTCCATTGGTTATCAAACGTGAAGGATCTGCAGCAAGAGAAGTGGTTCTTGAGTATCTGCGAAAATTTAAAGTGACTCCGTTGATTGCAGTGGAATCGGCAAGCACCGGGCTTCTTAAAGAATTCGTGCGGCAGGACAGCGGCATAGGCTTTATACAGCGAGGCGCTGTGGAGGAGGAACTGAAAGACGGGAGGCTGAGATTGATCCAGATTATTGAAGGATTTCCCGTCATCGAGGATGGCATTGCTTATGCGAACCGCAGGGAACTCTCACCCGCAGCATGGGCTTTTCTTAGGCTCATTGATACATCGTGGCCTTTTAAGTCTTGAATTCAGGAGAATATCTTTTATAATGGAATTAAACAAAGAATTATTCTTCGTTGTATTAAATATCAGGGCCAGCTGCCATGAATATCCAAAGAGGCGAAACAAGTCCGGTAATCAGAATATTGTGATAAAGAAATAATGAAGAATGTAGTGTCGACAAGGCCGCACAAAAGGCATCTTGAACGGCCACGAAACTAATGTTAGAATGATTTAAGTAAGTAATATCTTAATTTAAAAGGAAGGAAAAAGACATGCTGGAAAAAACTATTAATAATATAGAAACAAACATCAAAAATGCCAGGTCAATAGGGGAAAAGGACAGGGATGATCTGCTGGAATTATTATCAACCCTGAAAACCGAGATTCTGGAGCTTTCCAAAACCCAGGCCGAACACGCCGAAAGTATCACCGGTTTTGCAAGGGTTTCTGCACATGAGGCAACCAGGGAGAAAAAAAATCAAAATCTAATAGAGCTATCGCTGTCAGGTCTGACTTCATCAATTGACGAACTCGAAAGCACACATCCGAAGCTCGTGGAAACTGTAAACAAGATATCCCAGATACTGGCTAATATGGGCATATAGAATTAATATTGGTGTTTCGACACATGTACAGCAGAACATTTTCTATACAGAGAGAATGTTTTAAATGTTGAAGCGGTTTGCTTGCCAAACCGAAAGCTCTCAATATCTCCTGTTCTTTTTAAAAAATATGAATTCTTTTGAAATCTCTTTGTGCTGAGTGTAATTTAACAGCGCTTATGACGAGCATTGTTAAATTACTTATCATAAGCGCTGTGCACCATTCCAACAAACATAAAAAGGCTTATTTTAGATTGTGTTTTTTTGCCCAATCTGCGACGTGGACGGGGCTTTCAAGAACCTCTGCCCCTGCAGCGCGTAATGCTTCATGCTTACCGTCAACTGTTCCTGAAGATCCTCGAACAATAGCGCCTGCATGCCCCATGCGTTTGCCTTGAGGAGAGTGACGGCCCGCGATATAAGCAGCAACAGGTTTCGTCATTCTTCTGGAAATAAATCCGGCAGCCTTCTCTTCCTGCTCACCCCCCACTTCCCCGACAACAATGACTGCGTCAGTGCCTTCATCTTCCTGGAAGAGTTCAAGAATATCGGCAAGATTCCTCAAAACAACAGGGTCGGCGCCCATACCTACAACAGTGCTTTGCCCTACATGGCTTTCCGAAAGAATACCTGCAAATTCGTAAGAAAGTGTGCCGCTTCGGGAAATAATTCCTACACGACCTGGCGCAAACAATGAAGCGGGCATAATTCCCATTTTCCCTTTTCCCGGAACAAGAATGCCCGGAGTTGTAGGTCCAAGGGCAAAAACACCCTTTTCGATGGCATAGTTCCTCATTTTTATCACATCTTTTACGGGAATATGTTCGGGGACAATAACGATAAGCTTAATCCCTGCATCAATAGTTTCGAGAAAAGCGTCAAGAACAAAAGCTGCCGGAACAAAAAATACCGATGCATTGGCCCCTGTCTCCCTCACCGCTTCTTCAACACTGTCGAAAACAGGCAGACCTTCAACAGCGGACCCTCCTTTACCTGGAGTAACGCCGCCTACAACCTTTGTTCCATATTCGAGCATCCAGTGAGTCTGAGCGCTTCCTATGCGTCCGGTAATGCCCTGTACAATAACACGGGTAGAATTATTCATTAATATACTCATGGGTAGACCTCAATATAACTTTTATCTTTTAAAATTTTAAGAAACACTCTCAAATCTGTCATGCTCATTAATTTCCACCGACCAGTTCGTAGAGCTTATCGATAGCTCTTTCAGTTGCCACCTCAGTGACGACATGCACACCTGCTGAACGGAATATTTCCCATGTTTCTTCCTGGCGGTTCCCAAGTGCCTTGGCAACAATAGGAATTTTAACATTGTGTTCCTGCATGTAACGCACTACGCCCTTGGCCCCTTCGTGTATGGGGTTAATGCCTCCGTAGACATTTATGAATATTGCTCTGAGTCCGGGTTTCATCATGATAAGGTCCATGCAGCGGTAAAGCAGGTCAGCCGTAATACCCCCTCCTGTTTCAAGGAAATTGGAGGGCTTCATCTTTTCGCCTATGATATCCATAGAGGCCATGCCAAGACCTGCACCTGAAGAAATCAGTCCGATATCTCCGTCAAGATCTACGTAGGTGACGCCGATTTCCCTGCCTCTGCGTTCAAGGGGATTCTCGATCCGATCAACACGATCCGGTAAAGGAAAACGGATTCTTGAGAGCGCCGAATCATCCGCTTCAAGAACAGCGTCAACAGCAATCAATCCGCCGTTCGGAAGTACGACAAGAGGATTTATCTCGGTAATAAGCGATTCGTAACGCAATGCCACATTATATAACTGGCTGATAACGTCCGTCCATGCGGTAATGAGCTGTTGCTTGAGCCCGAGCATTTTCAGAAGGCTGCGCGACAGATAAGGATAATACCCGAAAGAAGGGTCGATATGGATTGCCGCAATTTTTTCCGGCGATGTCCTTGCCGTCTCCTCGATAAGCATGCCGCCTTCGGTGCTGGCCACAATAACCGGTTTGCCGGAATAACCGTCAATGGTTATTCCCAGATATAACTCTTTTGCAACCTCAATTTTTTCGCAGACAAGTATTTTGCGTACAGGTAATCCTTTAATCTCTGAACTGAGCAGGGCATCTGCCATTTCCTTCAATTCGTCCGGCGTTGATGCAGTTTTGATGCCGCCTGCAAGCCCACGGCCGCCTACCAGTACCTGTGCTTTCAGCATAACAGGGTACCCGATTTCTCCAGCCACATGGAGCGCTTCATGCATGTTCCCTGCAACGCCCCGCCGCGGGACAGGAATGCCGTTCTCTTCAAAAATGTCTAATGCCTCATATTCATGAAGTCTCATAGTTATCCATATTCCTTTAAATTATAATTTGTTTTATAATTGTCTGAATATACACATATTCTGACAACGTGTTAGTATAAAATCGCGTCATTAAGAAGTCAATAAAAATGATTATATATTTAATTATATATTAAACCTGATTATTCACTGATGCTTGTTACAGTGAATAATAGAGTCCAGCTCACTCCTTATCAATTTGTCTGATAGCAAACAAAAGAAGGTCTATGCTTTTTTAAATTCATTAAAAAACTTTGTTGAATAAGGAAATATTTAATTGCAAATTTAATTTAATTGATGTACAATCGGAGATGGAAAAGAAAATGAAAAAAGAAAAAACAAAAGCACAGGAAGACAGCAGCCTCATTGCTTATAAGGGAATTCGGCGCATGCTTTACAGTAAGGAGCTTGTGCCCGGTCAGAAGATTGCCTATCGCGATCTCGCCGAGAAGCTTCAATTGAGTCCCACACCTATTATTCAAGCCCTTAAATGGCTTGAATTGCAGGGTTTTGTGCTTCATGAACCAAACCGGGGCTATTCTATGGCGCCATTCAGCATCAAGGAAATAGAAGAGCTTTACGAACTTCGTGAGCTGATTGAACCTTCACTGGTTACAACAACCATACAGAAAATAGATAAAAAAGGACTTGCTGAACTCAAGGCAGCCCTTGAAGCGCATCTGACAGCAGAAAGAGAATTCTATTTAAAGGAAAGGCTTTTCAAAAACAGGGAATTTCATATGACCCTTGCCTCCCTTTCAGGGAAAGGCACGCAAATCCGGATACTGCAGAATGTTTTCGAAATGCTGTTCCTTAAATACGGCGGCAATTATCTGCCCATGTCATCACTCATATCCACCGATCAGGCGCATCAGGAAATATACGATGCTATTTCGTTGCGAAGCTTAGAGCGAGCTCAGTCAGTTCTCAAGAACCATATCACTAACGTGAAGGTACAAGTGCTGTCAAGCGTCAGAAAAATGCTGGCAGAACAGGAACAATCAGTCTTCTGAAACGCTAAAAGCGCACGTAATATTTTCACCTAATATATTCTAAATTAAGGAGGCACGCACTATGGGTTTAAAAACAAAAGAGGAGTACATCGAATCAATACGGGCACTCAAACCCACGGCATATATGTTCGGAGAACGTCTTACGAACGTTCTGGATAATCCTCGCCTGCGGGCCGGAATCGAGGCAACTGCCGCAACATATGAATTGGCAAATATGCCTGAAAACCGTGATCTCATGACTACAATGAGCCCTCTTGTCAACGAGACGGTAAGCCGTTTTACATTACCCCCGGCCAGCGTTGAAGATCTGGTTGCGAGAGTAAAGGTCAATAGGAAAATAGCTAATTACGTCGGGACATGCCATCAGAGGTGCACCGGCCTTGACTGTCTGTCTACACTTGCCATAGTTACTTATGATATCGATCAGAAATACGGCACTAACTATAATAAGAACTTCACCGAATTTCTTAAGCATATGCAGAAAAACGATCTTACCGGAAACGCCGGTGTAACTGACGTAAAGGGCGACCGCTCCCTCAATCCCAGCGAGCAGGTTGATAAAGATATGTTCCTCCGCGTTGTGGAAAAAAGAGATGACGGGATCGTTGTGCGCGGCGCCAAGGCCCACCAGACCGGCTCACTTTCATCTCACGAAATTATAGTTATACCTACCAGAGCAATGGGGAAAGTGGATAAGGATTATTCCGTGGCTTTCGCCATACCCTCAGACACAAAAGGCTTAATCCACGTTGTCGGCAGGTCTACCCTCGACATGCGTGAAATAGACGGCTGCGACATCGGTAATATTTACTACTCCAAATACTGCCCCACTCTGATTTTTGATGACGTCTTTGTGCCCTGGAACCGCGTATTTATGTGCGGCGAAACAGAATTCGCGCAGGACATGGTCGTAAAGTTCTCTTCTTTCCATCGTCAAAGCCATGGCGGATGCAAATCAGGCAAAATTGACTGTATGACCGGAGCTGCTCTTACAATGATGGATTACAATGGTACTGCAAAGGCAGGCCACTTGAAACAGAAGGTTATCGATATGATCCACAGAGCGGAGACCTTGTATGCCTGCTGCCTTGCTTCTTCATATGAAGGGAAAAAACAGCCATCAGGCGCATTTTTTATTGATACCGTCCTTGCAAATGCCTCAAAAATTCACGAGGGCAAAGAGATGGCTGAAGCCACCAGATTAATGATAGATGCCGCCGGCGGTTTTGTGGCAGACCTGCCTTCTGACAGAGATTTTGAAAACCCAGAAATAGGCGGGTTCCTGAAAAAATATTTGAAAGGTGTTGACAGTGTACCCGTTGAAAATAGGGTAAAAATGTACAGGCTTGTGGAGAAAATGGCCATGGAAAGCGCTGACACAATTTCTGATATACACGGCGGAGGTTCACCGGAGGCCCATCGCGTAACCATCTTCCGCGAAACAAATATTGAAAGCAAGAAAAAAGCTGCCAGAAGATTGGCGGGCATAAAAGATTAATTAAACATTTCCTAATAAAAAAGGGCGATTTTTTCAACCGCCCTTTTTTATTATTCAAGGCATTTTTTATTTTTCAACTTTCTTTATTGATGGCCATATTTTTCCGTCAAGTAACCCGGTTCATTGTTTAACAATTTTTTCATTTCATCTTCGTACCAGTTTGTCTGTTCTTCTATTTTTGCATCAAGCACAGCAAGGTCAACTTTATTTTTTTCAATCATTCTTTCAAAGTCATGCATTTCCATGGGAAGCTGGCGCTGTTTTACATATTTTACATACTGTCGGAGAACATCAAAGCCTTCAGGTTTATTCCGCTGAAACAGCACAAGTGATTTATAACCGATAATCCTTAAAAGAAACTCACTGTTTTTGTCAATCTTCTCAGCTTCCAGCAATGTTCGTTCCGCATTGTCAATATCTCCTGTTTTGTAGTAAGATGAACCGAGAAGGGCTAATGAAACAGAATCGTATTGATCTTTTGACGCCTGAATAAAATATTGTTTTGCTTTTTCATATTCCTTTTCCTGAAAAAGGCTTTTTCCAATAAAAATTTCATTGGAATATGAAGTATATTTAGCACTGCAGGAGGTCATTAGTAAAGCGCTAAAAATTGCTAAATTTATTGCTATTCGTTTTACATTTCTATTCATTTATAAATCTCCTTTTTTATAATATCCTCACTTCAATCTTCCCTGCGTTATTTACAGGGTTTATACTGCAACTTCATGTCCAATCTTTTATAATATAAATTTTACGAATAAAAACGGGCTTGCCAATATAGAATGCGACTGTAGTTTCATTAGTATAGGGTCTGTTCACCAAATGGTCTAAATAACTGTTTCATGGTACAGCAAAATACCTGTCAGGACAATCCCTTGTCAGTGCCTGTATCTGTCCTTTACGGTCTTTACGGAGGGGGCAGCTCCTCTACAAACGAGGGAATTTTTCAGAAAAATCTCTTTTATTCATTCTTTTTAAAAAAACGCAACATCAATATCCTTTTTTGTTGTATACTGAAATCAGGCTGGTTCCGGCGCTTTTCCCCCCAAAAAAAGAAATGCCACCCAGCTCGCCACGGTATCTGCAAAGATATCGTGGCCTCCTTTTTTTATCATTTTTTAAGGTATAATTCAGGAGTCAGAATACAGAACAACATCTCAAGCAGATCATTCCTGCCCCCGAATTATACCTTTCCGACTTTAACTAATAGTTTTCAGCCATTAACTCATAGTGTGCCATAGGATGGGCGCAGGCGGGACATTCTATTGGCGCTTCCGATCCTTCATGAATATATCCGCAATTTCTGCATCTCCATTTAACAGCTTTCCCTTTCTTGAATACCTCGTCGTTTTCAATGTTTTTAAGGAGGGTAAGGTATCTCTTTTCGTGCCCCTTTTCAACGGTTGTTATTGCTCTGATTACAGCCGCTATTTCACTGAACCCTTCCTTTTCCGCAACATCGGCAAATTCGGGATATAGCGTCGTATATTCAAGATTTTCTCCTGCGGCAGCCTCTTTCAAATTATCTTTTGTACTGCCGATGACGCCTGCAGGGAATGTTGCAATAATCTCTACATCACCACCCTGCAAAAAATTAAAAAATCTTTTTGCATGTTCCTTTTCATTATCTGCTGTATCTGAAAATATCCATGATATTTGTTCGTATCCTTCTTTCTTTGCCTGGGAAGCAAAATAGGTATATCTGTTTCTTGCCTGTGATTCACCGGAAAATGCTTTAAGCAGATTTTTCTCGGTTTCAGTTCCTTTTAAGCTTTTCATGTATCTGTCCTCCTCTTAACTTCCGATAATCGGGTTCTTATGCTTTCCACAGTCCGTGCATATTACAAAATTCACGCGCTGTTATGTCTTCACCCGTTATAGGAAAAAATGCTTCCGGTAAGCCTCCGGGGGACAAAAACTGTCGATAAGTCTTTCCGTCAACAATAACTTCAATCCACTCTATATAGTGCTTTTCCTCCATTGGATGAGCAACACTTCCTACCTTCACTGTAATACCGCCCTGTGTCTTTTCAATAACCGGGACATGTTTCTCGCGGGAAGCATCAACAGTATTCTCCTTCATGAGCATCATGGGTTTATTGCAGCAAACAAGCTCGCCTTTACCGGCATGAATAACCTCAACAATATTCCCGCACATTTCACACTTAAATACTTCTAATCTTTCCGCCATAGTAAACCTCCTTATTTTTTAGAACATCTATTGAAACGATAAGCTGATTCTATGAAGGTAATACACAGATATACTGATGTCAACAGAGAAAACCTCAATATTGCCGACGTTATGGGCGCGCGCATTTTTTATGCTGATTGAACTGTCTGAACATTTTATAATATCAACAATCTGTCCTTAATAACAGTTTTATTTTAAATGGTTTCATATTGAAAGACATGTACTGCCATTTTACTTAGTATTAAGCAATATTTTGGGTTTTGTCCTGTATGCTCTTATTATGACAATGGATTATCGGCCGGAACAGGCCATCAGTTGAGGCCCCAGCTCTACCACATCTTCAAAATGGACAGGTTTCTTCTCATAACGACAGATTTGAAGAATTTCAGTCATATCTGTAAGCCCTTGAAGCACCTTCTGGATACCATCCATAAGGAGTGTTCTCATCCCCACATTAATGGCGGCTGTGCGCAAATGTTCAACAGATGCTTTGTGCCTGATCAACTGCTTCATCGCATCATTGTTCACCAGCAGTTCATGCAGTGCAACACGTCCTTTATATCCCGTACCATTGCATATTTCACATCCTGTTCTCTCCATTAAAGTAAAATCAGAAGAATATACCGGGCCGTCATGCATTTGGAACCACTTTGGATCATAAATTTCTATCAGATGGTCATACTCATCTTTGTCAGGATGGTATGGTTTTTTACAGGCCGGACAAAGCCTGCGGGCAAGCCGCTGCGCCAGAACGCCCAATAGAGCATCGGCAAAATTGAAAGGGTCCATACCCATGTCGATAAGGCGGACAACTGTTTCAGAAGCGCTGTTCGTGTGAAGCGTACTCAAAACCAGATGACCGGTAAGTGAAGCCTCTATGGCTGTCTTTACTGTCTCCTCATCCCGCATTTCACCCACCATGATCACATCCGGGTCAGCCCGCAGGAAGGAACGGAGGGCTTCATGAAAGGTCAGGCCTATTTTTGCCTGCACCTGCACCTGCCTCAACCCCTTCTGGGTGATTTCAACAGGGTCTTCCACTGTCCATATCTTCCGATCAGGGGTATTGATGCTTTTCAGTGCCGAGTGGAGGGTTGTCGTTTTTCCTGAACCCGTAGGTCCCACACAAAGAATCATGCCGTAGGGTTGAGAAAGGATTTCTTTCATATTTTCAAGGTTTATCGGGGAAAAACTCATATTTTCCAAAGGCAGGGGCTCAGCAGAGGCCAGAATCCTGAGAACAGCATCTTCATTGCCGCCCACTGTTGGAGTAGTCTCCACCCTGTACTCGATCTGTTGTGAATCATGCCAGAGGACAATCTTGCCGCTCTGAGGTTTGCGGCGCTCAGAAATATCCAGGTTGGACATAATCTTGATCCTTGAGAGAATTGCCCTTCTGTAGGTCTTGGGTATTTCGTGAGCCACATGACAGATGCCGTCTACTCTGTAACGTACCTGAAAAGGATCATTCCGATATCCCGGTTCAAAGTGGATATCCGAGGCGCCTTTATTATGGCCGTCTATAAGTATTTTATTCACCAGCATCACAATCTGAGAATCAGACTCGGAAACATCCGAGGCTTCTTCCGACTGGATTTCCACCTCAACCTTTTCATTCATGCCGCCGAGTATTTCTTCAACTTCAAATTTCTTTTTAGGATAATACTTGGCAATGGCATCACCTATTTGATTTGACAATGCAACGATCAGTTCGATCCTGCTTTTCGTGTAGAAGCGAAGGGTTTCAGGTATGGTATAGTCTGCCGGATCTGATGTTGCCACTACAAATTTTTTACCATCATCTGCAATAGGGAGGACATTGAGGCTATAAACAACTTCAGCAGGCAAAGAATTCAAGGCAACCTGCGAAGGAACCATCGTGTTAAGATCGACAAAACGCATGAAAAATTTCACCGACAATGCCGTAAGGAGCTGCTTTTCCGTGATAAGGCCTTTTTCAATCATCAGTGAGCCGATTTTTTTTCTCTTGCCGATCTCCTGCTTACTCAGGGCGTCTTCGACCTGCTCTTTTGTCACTAAACCGGCTTCGATGAGTATGTCGCCCACCTTCATTCTGGCTGTTACCTTGCCGTCCCTGTATGCATCCTCAATAATCTTTTCTATTTCCTTATGAGGAAGATCCTCTTTCTCAGAGATTATCTCGCCCAGCTTCTTTTCCCGGAGTATTCTCTGCTCTTCCAGGGCATTCTCAACGGCATATTGAGTTATTATACCGTCTTCTTTGAGCATATCGCCTACAGGACGCTCCTGTGCGCGTGTCTGCACGCCGGCAGCAGGGAAAAACATCAGTTTAAAAGGATCGTTTGGGTTCGTGGAGATTGCGTAAAAACCGGTCTTCAACTGACCATCATCCGGCACTGCCACATGGTAGCTCTTGCTTGTTATTGTAACAACTTCTTCAAAGGCATAGCTCTTATCGGTTATGGATACTTTTATTTTTGGTAATAACCGGACGCAGCATAGCTTATTCAGAAAGAAAGTATGGATAGTACCTGTTTTTGCCCATATAACCTTAATTACATTCTGTTCGGGCATAAAATCCCCGACAAGGAGTGCTTCTTCCCTGCGCCCGTCCACAAATTCGAGTATCGTATCCGGCTTTATCTCTTTAGTCATCAGTAACCTGTCATTATTGTAATCGGCAATTATTTGAAAAAATTAATTATTAATTTGTTTTTTTAATAATTGTATACAAGAAACCGTTGCAAACAATAACCCTGTTTCCTCTGCTTGAGGAATCATAATTCCCTATCTGGAAAAATAATTATGTCTTATGATTAGATTTCTTCCAAATTAACATTACAGGGCTGTCTCAGGGTTTGCCGCTCAAGTTCGTAACACCGGTTAAGCCTTCGCCAGGTCACTCAAGGTCAGTCCTTCTTTTCCACTTTCTGTGGGATGTTACGGCAAAGCGGTGGGCTTCATCGCGCATCTTCACGATATCTTTGAATACCGGGGATGCTTTGGGGAGTAAAAGCGGATTTTTCCGGTTAGGTATATAAATCAGGTCTTCCATGCTCCCTCTGCTCTGCCCTTTTGCAATGCTGATTGCGTCCCGGTCAATATTTAGTGTCTTAAGTACCTTTGATACGGCTGAAAGTTGACCTTTTCCGCCGTCTATGATGAATAAATCCGGTAAAGGTCCAAGCTTTTCGTTGGCGGTTCTCCTTTGGATAACCTCGGTCATGGCAGCCACATCATCCATTGCCGGAGCAGACTTTATATGAAACACTCTGTAGCCCTTTTTATCGGGTTTGAACTCCGTAAATACCACCATCACACCTGTAGGATTCACACCATGCGTATGTGAAATATCATATATCTCAATCCTTTCAGGTTCTTTTTTTAAATGGAGGGCTGTTTTAAAGGCATATCCCGGGACAATTGGTTCCAGCTCATGTAAATTTTCTATGGCAAGTCCTATTATCTCCTTTGCCCCCCTGTTTTCGGGACCGAGCATCCTCATATTACCCTTCTTTCTCTCTTTCAGATATCTTTCCAGGAATGGGACATCTTCAATCGCCTCAGAGATAATCACCTCGTCCGGGATGGGCCTCGATGAATAGTATTGAAAAAGAAATGAGGCTATGGCCTCATTATAACCAGACTTCATCAAAGATTCTTTAAAGAGTTTTTTTGAAAGCAGTACTCCTCGCCTGAATGTAAGGAGTACCATCCTGATTCCCTTTTCTCCTTCGAGAAAAGCCCAGACATCGCGGTTCTTTCCAAGATGCTCATGAACGTGTTGTTTTTCCACCATGCCTTTTATGGCAAAATACCGCTCTTTCAAATGTTTAGCCTCTTCAAAATTCCATTTTTCAGAAGCTTCATTAATACGTCTCTCAAGGTCTTTTAACAATTTTTCATTTTTTCCGGAAAGGAAGTCTGCCAGTTCCTCTACGACAACCCTGTATGAATTTTCATCAGAATTATCAGTGCAAGGCGCAAGGCATTTATTAAGTTCCGAGAGCATGCAGGGCTTCTTCCTCTTCCTGAAAACAGTATCTTTACATTTTCTGACAGGATATAAACCCTGTATGAGTTTCAACACCTCCTTTACATCCTTTGCGTGAGGATAAGGGCCGAAATACATTGCGCCGTCATCTTCGATCTTCCGCGTCATATAGAGGGCAGGAAACTTCTCATTTATCGTGAGCTTTAATGAAACATAGGTCTTGTCGTCCTTCAGGTCTATGTTATATCGGGGAGAATTTTCCTTTATAAGATTGCTCTCCAACAAAAAAGCCTCTTTTTCGTTTCCCGTCAGGATAGTTTCAACATTCTTGATATTGTTTACAAGGCGTTTTGTCTTCGGGTCTCTCTCACCATCTCTAATATAGCTTCTCACTCTGTCTTTGAGGTTCTTTGCCTTGCCGATATATATAATATTCCCGTCTTTATCGCGGAATATATATACACCTGATGATTCAGGAATGGAGTTGATTATGGTTTCGTCAAGCATTTCATTAGTCAGGTCATAATGCTAACAGGTTTTTTCGGATGCAGAATATTCTACAAGCTTATTTCCATTTTTTCCAGTTTCAAAAGTCTGTCACGGAGTTCGGCTGCCTTCTCGAAATCCCATCTTTTCGACGCCTCACCGATCTCTTTCTTCAATTTCTTTAGCATACGGGAAAGTTTTTTCGGTTCTATACCGCTTGCTTCAATTTCGTCAAAAGGTACTGCATAATAATCCTTCTCATAGATTGAGGAAAGAATATCCACAACGGACTTCTTGATGCCCTCCGGGGTAATTCCATTCTTCAGGTTATATTCGTGCTGAACCTTTCTCCTCCGCTCTGTCTCGCTCATGGCTCGCTTCATGGACTCCGTTGTTTTATCGGCGAACATGACAACTCTACCGTTTATATTTCTCGCAGCCCTTCCACAGGTCTGAATGAGAGACGTCTCTGAGCGTAAAAAACCTTCTTTGTCCGCGTCAAGAATGGCAACAAGCGAAACTTCCGGCAAATCAAGTCCTTCTCTTAAGAGGTTCACACCTACAAGAACATCGAATTTTCCCATTCTCAGATCCCTCACAATGGCAACGCGTTCAAGGGTATCAACGTCTGAATGAAGATATTTTGTCTTAATACCCGCGTCAAGGAGATAATCGGTCAGGTCCTCTGCAAAACGTTTCGTAAGCGTTGTCACAAGAACTCTTTCTTTTGCCTCCATCACCTTTTTAATCTCTATTAAAAGCGCTTCCACCTGGCCTTTAGCTGGCTTCAGTTCGATGCGGGGGTCCATGAGCCCTGTGGGCCGTATTATCTGCTCAATTATATGACCCTCTGCCTTTCCAAGCTCATATTTTGCGGGTGTTGCCGAAACATACATCACCTGTCCTGTTCTCTCCTCAAATTCTTCAAATGTGAGAGGTCTGTTATCAAGGGCAGAGGGGAGTCTGAAACCGAATTCTACAAGAGTCTGTTTCCGTGATCTGTCGCCACGGTACATACCCGTAAGCTGAGGCACTGAAACATGACTTTCGTCAATCATCAAAAGGGTATCCTTCGGGAGATAATCAATGAGCGTCGGCGGAGGCTCGCCGGGTTTTCTGCCCGTAAGATGCCTCGAATAATTCTCTATCCCCTGGCAGTATCCGATCTCTTTGATCATCTCAAGGTCATATTTTGTCCTCATTTCAATCCTTTGCATCTCAAGAAGCTTGTTCTGTGTTTTGAGGAATTCAAGACGTTCCTTTAATTCCTCCTCTATTGTAAGCAATGCCCGTTCAAGGGTTTCTTTGGGAGTTACGAAATGTCTGGTCGGGAATATGGTGCACTTCTTCAGTTTCTCCATGATCTTACCGGTAAGAGGATCAATAATGTAAATGGCATCCACTATATTGTCCTCCAGAACTACCCTGAATGCCCTTTCTTCCTCATAGGCAGGAAATATGTCGATATTCGGGCCTCTGATACGGAACCTTCCCCGGTAAAAATCGAGATCATTCCTCTCATATTGGCACTGGATAAGCTTATCAAGGAGAGCCTTCCTTTCTATCTGCTGCCCCTTTTCAAGGTATACAAGCATCCCGTAATATGCCTCCGGCGAACCTAAACCATATATACAGGAAACGCTCGCTACAATAATTACATCATCCCTCTCAAAAAGGGAGTTTGTGGCAAGGAGCCGGAGCTTATCGATTTCCTCGTTTATTGAAGAATCCTTTTCGATAAAAGTGTCCGTGGAAGGCATATATGCCTCCGGCTGATAGTAATCGTAGTAACTCACAAAAAAATGAACCTCGTTTTCAGGAAAGAGGGTTTTAAATTCGGTATAGAGCTGGGCCGCAAGAGTCTTGTTGTGGGAAATAATCAATGTAGGTCTCTGCAATCGTTCAATCACATTAGCCATGGTAAAGGTCTTACCTGATCCGGTAACTCCAAGAAGCACCTGATGCCGGACACCCTTCTTTATATTTTTTATGAGTTTCTCAATTGCCTCCGGTTGATCGCCCATAGGCTTATATTCACTGATTAGTTTGAATTTATTCATAGCAGTATATTGTAATGCATTAGACTAAGAATAATAAATAAGATAATTTATAGTCATCACTTCCGGCAAAGCTGGAGCTCATGACAATCTTCCATGGAAATGTTGACATCTATCGGACCTAATGAGAAAATATCATTTTTTGTTGAGATATAAATAAATAAAAATGAAATCGAGCCTGAAAATAAACAAAAAGAAATGGACTTTAATCGGGTTTCTCCTTTGTGTTATATTCAGTGCATATGGTTGGTTTTACACAGCTTCAACAGAACCGACAACATCCCCTTCCCTATCGGAGGTTGTACTTTTCGGTATTCGCCCGGTAAAGGAATTGGATATATCCCATTATCGGAAAGATGGCCTTCAATGCGTCAAAACCTATCTTGATGCCGTATCGCCCGAATCTTATATTAAGCTTCAAAATATTCCATTAAATCCTGACAATGTAGTTGATGTGAGGAGAACAAATCTGGAAGAACAGATAGTTATACTTTTTGGAGAAAATATCCGGAAAGAGGCTCAAGCATTTTCATCAGCAGTTCCGCTTATGGCAGAATGGGAAGGGATAAACGAAGGACCGGTAGATGAGGCCAATTTCACAGAACAGTGGCTAATCAGGTATCCCGATACACCAATAGCTTCATTTCTTTATCTGTTTATGGCTCACAGGCTGCGGGCAGGCTATGAGACTGCAAGAGCAGGACATGAAAAAGGACTCCGGCCCATTCTTGCAGGGCGATACAAAGAAGCTATTGATAAAGCACTGTCCTCTGATAATCCTCTTATTCCCTGCATAGCTAAAGATATGGAGGCGCAATCCCATGTTTACCTATATGGTCAAGGTCGTCCTTAAAATGAAAAAGATAACGACAATAAGTCTGTTCCTGATGTTGACATTCTGGATAATTCATTCTCCGGCTAAAGCCTGCTCCTGCAATTGGCAAGGACCTTTTCTCACCGTAGCCAAAAATGCACCCCTTGTGGTTCATGGACGGATTCTCAGGCATCATCCAGGTCAAAGGCCGACTATGGATGTTCTGGTGCTGGAAACTCTGTCAGGCGGACTTTTCGACTCCGGAATTGTCGTGCAGATGGGGGACGGGATGCACTGTAGGCCCAATCTTGAAAGCTTCCCGTCCGGCAGTGAGTGGATACTTGCATTGAACGGTCCGGGATCAAAACCCGGAGACGGTCTCGTACTATCCCATTGCGGAGAATACTGGCTGTATATTGAAAACAATAATGTAAATGGCACCATAGACGGTGCAGAAAAAGAGTCAAAGCAAATACCCTTACAGGAATTTCGGCGCAGATTTCTTTATCCGCGCTTTAAAGAATCATTCCATGGTCTGGCAACTCAGGGAGGAAGGTTTCGCCGCTCCTTCGGCTCCCGCTTCGAGTTCATTCTTGAACCTGCTACAACAGGATGGGAAATCGTCGTCCGGGAATATGGACGTGACGAAAATCTGGCCCGACTTACACCGCCTTTACATTTCGTTCCTAATCCCAGAGAAATTGAAGGCTGGCACTTAATGGAAAACCCGAAAGCCTGCTCTGCCCGCCCCTATAAAGCTGACAGCGGTCCTGATAACCCCCGCAGATTCATTTTTTCCCCTGAAGTAGGAGTGCTGATTGATGCCGGAACACTTGGGAGGTCAATAATTCCGGAAGATATTGAAGCAGTGGGGCGTTTTGGTCAGGGAATATTTACCATCGGAGACTTCAAGCTTCTACCGCAAAATGACGGCTGTATGGAAATTGAATGGATGAAATTTTCAGTACAAATCGAAGGAGGATATTGAATCCGTATTGACATATAAAAACTATTTTTATAAACTCAAATTTATCTGAAAGGAGATGCAATCAAGCCAAAACAAGGATACTGCATAAACTGCGACAACAGGCATGGCTGTAAATCAAAAGATCCTCCATGCATTGTTGAGATAACGGAAAAAAATATTACAGATATGTCGGGAAAGAAATATCTGATTGAGCAGAAGAAAACGGAAAAATGCAGGGATTGCGCATTTTTTCGCTCATGCTGGAATATAGAAGACTATAACCGCGTTGATTTGCACTGAGCGTCTGTGTATAATAATAAAACCATTAAGGGGACAGTTCAGTCATGATAGAAAATGCCTATGTATGCTACGCGGATGTACTGGGTTTCACCTCCAGGTTTATTTCCGGTGATCTTTCAAGCAGGTACGATAAATTAATAAAAATGGTTAATGATATCGAAGACCCCGGTATAACCGTCTTTCTTATGTCCGACAGTATTGTGATAATATCCTTAGAATTTAAAAAATTCAGGGATACTGTAAAAGAGTTCTACACATGGGGGATACTGAATGATTTCTGGCTCAGAGGAGCCATTACCCAGGGCAATGTCACAAGATATCATGAGATAGCCGCTACTGAACAAAACCGGTTTATCCTTCCTTTCCTCGGTGACGGATATATGAGGGCCTATGCCATTGAAACAACATTGAATATGTCCGGCATTGCAATAGATCAAAAATTCTTTGATTCTGATGACTTAAACCCTGGATTCAGAAAGGGCGTTGATTATATCGAGTATGAAGAATACCAGCCGAAGATTGGTTATGAAGGCAAAAAGAAGCTCCTCCTCCCCAGAGAGCATTCCCTGCGACAGGTTTTGGAAACAATGTATTTTGAAGAAATGCTCGGATCCCATGTTGAAGACCTTGACAAATACATCAACACCTTTTGTTTTTACTTACAACAATTGTTGGAGCGCGCAAACACGGCGAACCTTATACTTTTTGTGGAAAAAATAACAGAGGAATTTGAACAGCAGGGAAGGCGCATATTAATGCCCACAGGAATCGTGACAATTTTTATCGCTATGGTTGAGGGTTTGCTGAACCGCTACCGATCAATTGATAAAGTAAATTTCAGCAGCCGGGATCAGCTTGAAATGCTTATCGGCAGAATTATATCAGCGCTGAAAGAAGAGGGATACCTTGCTGTTTTTGTCGACAACATACTTGATTTTGATAAAAGAAGACGCACTTCCATCTACAAAGAAATCAACAGCCTCAGATCGCGGATACCTGTTCCGGCTACTGAGGGTAGAGTTTAAAACATTCGTTTCTGCCCTGCATATGTATATTGTCAAGATGTTGGGCAGTGGATTCAGGTAGAGGACACTTCTGGAATTTGCCCATTTGGCTACAGTGATTGTTCCAGTTTTCAGTATAATTATCATGAGCAGTTTTGAGGCACGAGGCAAGCGCTTCATGACGTTGTCTGATAACTTTTTCCACTCCTTCAGCGTACTGCTTCACCTGCCTTTCCCTTTCCCATTTGTCTAAAATTGCCCTGTCCTTTTTTTCCTTATCCCTTTGCTGGATTGTTTCTCCTTCCATCTCAGCCCTTCTTTGCTCCAGCCCCTCCAGTTCACGTGCCCTCTCCGCTTCTGACTGTTGTTGTCCTTTTTTAACAAGGGCTTTCACATCGTTAATTGCCACGGCAAAGCTTAATCCTTCGGCGATCTCCTTTGTAACCGTCAAGGTGTTTATCCCTATTGCCTCTCCTGAAGTGTTAATCAGCGGTCCGCCGCTATTTCCAAAATTAACGGCAGCGTCGGTCTGAATAAAAACAGCATCCGAAAAAGGTAATTTTCTCTTTTTCGCACTGACTATCCCCTTTGTAAATGAAATTTCAAGGGAAAGCGGGGAACCCACAGCAATAACCGTCTCGCCCTCCGAGCATGCATCGCTGTCGCCCAGTTTTATAAAAGGGTACTTCCCGCCGATTACCGTTTTCAGCAGCGCGAAATCTTTCTGTTTGTCAAGTTTGATTACATTAGCCTCAGATGGAACTCCATCAGGAAAGGTTACGGTACCGCTCTTTTCTTTAACAACATGATAGTTTGTTATAATATAACCGCTTTCATCAATTACAAATCCGGAACCCTGGGCATTGCCGAACCGGACAGTTACAACTGCCGGTTTTATGCTCTTGATAATTTTAGATATATTTGCTTCATGTGATTTAAACAAACTTTCCCTGAAAAAAAATACTGCCGCCAGGAGAATAAAAAGTATTACTGAAATTCCGGCCCAAAGCCCTATGGATGGTTTTGTCTCTAATGATTCATTTTTTTTGTCAAGAGGGACAGCCTGTTGTCTTTCAATTTTCTTTTCACGAGAAGATGATAAATAGTTTTTTAAACCTTCATAGGCAAGATTTATTTCCTTTAATCTTTCCCAATTTCCATTCTGCAATTCAGGGTTCTTAATAATATCATGATACGCCTTATCAATTTCTCTTTCTGTTGATCCCGCCTGAATCCCAAGAATCTTATAATATTTCAGCAATAAATCATCCATCATGATCCATCCTTAATTATTATATTGTATTGTATTTTATTTTATCCTATGGAGAATTTTTGTCAAATTATTTATTCAACGAAAATAATTATTTCCTCTCCATCTTATTATGAATCTGCAAACTATAGTAAAATAAGAAAACAGCACGGATGTTAGCTGCCGTAATATAGTATACAAAAATGGCGGTGATATGGCCACTGACTGGCTTACACTTTACGCCGGGTAAAAATCTGATAAAGGCCGATGGGCCCTGGTGGTGCAGAGATGAAACATGAAGAATGCAATATCCCTGCTGCTGGCATTTTCACGGCAGCAGATTGGGCTCAAAGTATTGGATGAACCATAAATATGATCAAGCCAACAGCGATAAAATCGCTTTAACGGCTCTCCGGTCTTACTGCAACTGCTATCTTTGTGACATTGCTTTTGCGTACGGCATCCATAGCCTCAATAACCCGTCCATGTTCGACAGCTTTATCGGCGTTTATTACAACCGATATTTCTGCAGTACGATTTCCCATTGCAGCAAGACGTGATTGTATCTCTGTGGGAGAGCTTATTTCATCCTTGTCAAAATACAGCTTACCTTCTTTTGTTAGCGTCAGAGTAACAATTTGTTTTATGTCGTCCTTAGCGGTTGCAGCATGAGGCAAATTAACCTGGAGCCCCCTTTGCATAGTCATGGTGAGAGTTGCTACCATAAAGAATACTAAGAGAAAAAACATGGTATCGATCATGGGGATGATCTCTATGCGGGCTTTCTTTTTCGTTTTGCGCGGGAGTCTCATTGTGTCTGCTCTTTCGAAGCAGCGTTGAGAGCAAGCTCCAATCTGGTGGCATAAGTTTCAATAACATCAGATTCCCTTTCAATCTTGTTGAGGAAGTAGTTGTATGGTATGAGAGTGACAGCGGCAACGGTAATGCCTGCTGCTGTGGCAATAAGAGCCTCAGCCACTCCACCTGTTACCGCGTGAGGCTGTCCCAGACCTGTTGTGGCCATAATATTAAAAGAACCTATCATTCCAATAATGGTGCCCAAAAGACCCAGAAGCGGTGAAAGGGTGATAATTGTATCGAGAGCTACCAACCCGCGCTTCATCAGGGAAAGCTCGGCAATTCCTGCCGCCTCCATGGCACCGGCAGGTTCAGATTGGTGCGTAATGCCCACTGACAAAACTCTCATAAGCGGCAGCACCAAAGTTCCTGAAATACCGGCCGTCTCATCGATGATACTGTGCGCTTCCTCTATTCGCCCTTTGCGAACGAGGCCAATTACCTCTTCAGCCCTGTGAGCCGGACTGATGCGCCTGAAAAACATGAATCTATCAATGATGATGGTAACTGCCACGACTGAACAGACAGCAAGCGGGATCATCATCCACCCGCCTTTGATAAGCATATGCCACACGGTATTCTCCTTCCCCGGCCCCTTTATAAGGAGCCTGTTGATATTAATTTGTTAAGTACCGCATCCGGAACAGTATCAGGACAGGCAAAACTATCGTACTTTGATGTTGCTTCCTGCAATTGTTATTCCGGCTGTGTCATGATTAATCGTCGAGACTGAAAGTAACGGGCCACATAGCCAGAACGGCAAAGGGTACACCGTTTTTCCGCGCCGGCAGGAATTTCGATCTTCGGGCTGCGTCTATAACAGCAGAAGCAAAGATCTGATCGGTAGCTTCTTTTACTTCAGTCTTAATAAGGTTTCCTTTTTCATCTATAGTAAGTTTCAGTACGACTTTTCCTTTTTTTCTAAGCTTTAGAGCGGCATAAGGGTAAACAGGTTTTTCCTGGTAGACCCACTGAGGTCCGTCTCCAGCTCCGAAACGAGCTTCAACAGGGCCTGTTCCCCCTCCTCCGCCTCCAACGCCCTGCCGGCCCAGCCCTGCGCCTGAGCCCCCGGGTTCTCCGGCAGACCCGGAGAGAGTTGCCCCCGTTCCTGTTCCGCCGACAATTGCTACTCCGCCCGAACCAGGTCCCACCTGAGCCACTTCTTTTTTTGTACCGATATCAGGAGAAACTACTTTCTGCACTTGTTCGGCAGTTTTCTTCCCTTCGGGTCGGGCTGGCGGCGGACTCTTAACTTTTTCTATCTTAGGCGGCTGAAAGGGTCGCAATACAGGGGGTTTAACAGGTTTTACCATCGGGGCCGGTTCAGGTATGACGGATATTTCAATTGCTCTGTTTTCATTGTTATGGTAACCGCTGAGTTTTGATAAGGGAACAGACAAAATTGCCAGATGGAGCGCCACTGCGATGAGGAGGCACTTCCTCCATTGAGGATGATCTGTCAGAGAGGGTGTTAAAAAGTCCAGTTCTGATGAAACCATATCAGACATAGAGCGCACCACGGTATATTTCTGAAAAAATGCCTTGGCAGATATTGCAATAAAAAACTGTATTCACTGCCTTTATTTCCCTTTTCCTTTTTTTATCCTGTCTATGGAGATAATCTCTATCTTATTCACTGCTTTGACATCTCTGTCTGCTGCCAGATCATCAGGGGGGAGAAGGAGAAATTTGCCGCCATCCTTCAGCGGTTTCTGATTGATTTTGTCTGCCATGATGATTCTTTCTCCACCGGGCGCAAGAAATACTTCTCCATATGAAAAAGTTGCCTGATAGCCATCGGGAGAAGAAACAAGAAATACGGTATCTGTTTCCGAACCGACATCTGCTTTCTTGAGCAGGTGTCGGAGGCTGACGCCGGTAAACTGCTTCAATCCGTGATAGCCCCTGCCGTCGCCCACTTCCTTTGCGATTGCTTCGATCTGAGGGTAACCGCTCAAATCTGTAATTTCCAGTGATTTACCTTGAGTATTAACAATAGTGAAGTTGGGTGAAAAGAGCTTTTCCATTTTTTTCTTTGGTTTGTCTTTTTTCAGATCAACAATCTCAATTTGTGAGATATCATCAATGCTCCTGTCGGTGAAAAAGTCGTTTGCTATAACCAGCTTCGGGAAACCTATTTTTCGTTTGAGCTTGTTAAGCGCAGATTCATAGAAGCTCGACTGATGACATTCTCCGCAGTTAGTGTGATGAGGCATAACAGGGGTTGCCGAGACTGCAACAATGATATCGGAAGGATTTTTATAAAAAACCTCACCCCAGGAAAGGGTGGCAGTCTTACCTGCTCTGTCCCTGACTACGATGGCAAGATCTAAAGGCTTATTGAAAAGTGCTCCCGTTTTTTCGATGTATGCCATTTCAAGAAGTGTTTTCAGGGGGACGCCGCTGTATGTAAATACGCCGTTGTAATTTTTGTCGCGAGTGATCTCGGCAAGCCTTACTGTAACGGATTGAAATTTTGCGAGGTCATCGGCACTGAGCCTGAGCGGCTGTTTGACTGCGCCGCTAATGGTCAGCACAGCAGGAGGGGAAGCTCCGGCAGCAATAACCCAGAGGGCGCAGAAACAGATAATCAGAAGGAACATTTTTTTCATTAAGTATTCTCCTTACAATATTTCATTATGTCCCAATAGATACTCTGGAAACATTAAGGCAACATTTTATCAAGCATATGAAAAACCTTATATACATAAATCATACCAATAATAACTATTAGGTCTTAATACATACTTTATATACCTCATTTTAAACATCTATGCAAGACTATCTTGAAATCATACATTCCACATAACTGCCATGGACAAGTCTTGTAATATGTTGCATTTATTAATAAATATTACCATAAGGTTAAATAAAAGAGTGAAGACGGGATACAATAAAGTATGTGTTTATTGCAATGTATTTATCATAAGCTTTAAATTGGTTATTTATGGTAATTATTGTTAATTTATTACCATTATATGAATTGATTTATCTATCATCAGATGCTATATTAGCAGGTTGCCGACTGAACACGCGGTAGCTGCGGCAGGCAAAGTCTTCTGAGGTGATGAAACCTTGTAATAAGCCCGCAGAGTACCGGCATGATGTCATTTTTAATAATTTGGAGTATTTTCGTGAAGTTAAGAACATTTTTGATATTATCGGTTATTGCCGCATGCCTCGCACTGCTTTTTGTATTCCCCGGTATAATATACCCGGAAAAAGGAAGGGGTGCTGTAGAGGTAACGGATCAAATGGGGCGGCACGTAGTCGTTCCTAAGACTGTGACCAGGATTGCGGCATTCCATCATATGGGGAGTAAGATCGTCTATGCTCTCGGCGCCAAGGATATGCTTGTCGGTCAGGCATTTTTCCGTAATGAGGGAGAGGCAATAGCACGCATGGATCCTGCCTTTGCTGGAAAGCCCCAATTGTTGCAGGGTCACACGGTGAACAATGAGGCAATAATAGCCCTCAAACCTGATCTGGCTATTGTCTATGCGTCCTTCGATGCCTCCGAGGTTAAACGTCTGGAAAATGCCGGCATCATAGTCGTTGCTATAAAAGGTGAGACCTTCAGGGAAAGTTTTGAGAGCGTAAGACTTCTGGGAAGAATTCTCGGTCGTGAAAAGGAGGCAGAGGACTATATTGCAGCCAGTGAGCGGCTCCTCAATTTGACGAAGATGAGGCTCGACCGTATCCCTGCGGAAAAGAAGCTGAAGGTCATGTTTTCCGGTCCCCGGAACATGTATACTGTTGCAACTGGCGAGATGCTTCAATCGAGGGTGCTTGAAGCAGCCGGAGCGTACAATGTAGCCCAGGGTCTCAAAGGTTTCTGGGCTGCCGTGTCTCCTGAGCAGATAGTTGCCTGGAATCCGGATGTGATTTTTCTGGGTTCCGGTCTCGACAGCTATGGAGTGATGGAGATGCTTTCCAATGCTCAGTTGCAGGGCGTTAAAGCAGTGCAAAACAAGCGGATATATGTCTTTCCATCGAACGTAGGCTGGTGGGATTACCCCGCACCTCACTGTATACTCGGTACGGTATGGACGGCAAAAACCCTTTACCCCGAGCAATTTGCCGACATAGACATAAAAAACACTGCTGACGAATTCTACAAGAAATACATGGGTTACACCTTTACATCCATGGGAGGAAAGCTATAGGTCCTCTTTGTTTATGGTTCCGATGCAGATATGGATACAATGAAAAGTCTTAAGAGACATCTCCCCTGGATTATCTTTGTAACTGCCCTCTTTTGGTCTCTCAGTTTGGGCCGTTATGCTATGGGCCCTGTTGAGGTACTGAAACTTGTCGCTGCCCAAATCGGTCTGGAACACTTCGTCGGGCCTCAGTCACAGGAAATGCAACTCGTATTTTTCAATATCCGCCTCCCCAGAATCCTCATGAGTATTGCTGTCGGAAGCGGCATTTCGCTGGCAGGCGTAGTATTTCAGGCTCTTTTCCGAAATCCCCTTGCAGCGCCCGACATTCTGGGGGTTACGGCAGGAGGCTGCTTTGGAGCTGCACTTTCCATTATGTTTCTTACACACCTGGCGCTGGGCGTGCAAGGCTCGGCTTTTATCTTTGCCATATCGGCTGTTTCCATTGCTTATGTAATCGCAAACCGCAGTTGGGATCGATCATCTTCCGTGCTTGTCATATCAGGGGTAGTGGTATCGGCTGTTTTCCAGGCAGGACTTTCCATGCTCATGTACTTTGCCGAACCATACGACCAATTAGCAAAAATCGTCTTCTGGACCATGGGCAGCTTTCATATTGTCTCCTGGGCGCAGGTCAAGACCACGCTCCCCATAGTCGTAGCCGGGTCGTCTCTGCTTACGGTCTTCGGCTGGCGGCTCAACATTATGACTCAGAACGAGGAAGACGCTTTGTCGCTTGGGGTGGATGTCTATAAATGGCGACTCTTCTATGTTGTTATCAGCACCATCATGGTTGCCTCTTCCGTGGCGGCCGTAGGCTCTATTAGCTGGGTAGGACTGATTATTCCCCATATCGCCCGTTATCTTGTCGGCGCCGATCATAAAAGGCTGATCCCGGCTACAGCAGTTCTCGGAGGTACCTTTCTTCTTATAATGGATACTGTCTCTCGTACAATTTCTGCCTCAGAAATCCCCATAAGTATAGTCACATCCATATTTGGGGCACCTTTCTTGGGATACCTGCTTATGAGTAAAAAAGGAGGGTTAACCGCCGGTGAGCGTGCAAGTTGAAAAACTGACAGCAGGCTACGGGGGAGAGCCGGTACTTATGGATGTTGCTTTGGCTGTCCGGGAGGGGTGTCTTTGCGGGCTTATCGGACGAAACGGATCAGGTAAAACTACCCTCATGCGGTGTATCAATGCCATTCTCAAGCCTCTTGAAGGCAGAGTTATTGTTTCAGGCAAAGAGATCAATAAACTCAGCAGGGACAAAGTTGCCCGCTTGATAAGCGTTGTGCCTCAGGGAAGCTATTCTCCCTTCCCTTTTTCTTCGCTTGAGATGATCCTCATGGGCGGGACAGCACGTCTGCGTTCATGGCAGTCACCGGGAGATAACGAGAAGGACAGTGCATGGAAGGTCTGCAAAGATGTGGGGATCACGGCATTTGCTTCTACCCCTTTTAACCATCTTTCCGGAGGACAGAAACAACTTGTCATGCTTGCCAGGGCCCTTTATCAGGATGCGCCAATAATGCTCCTTGATGAGCCCAACTCGCATCTTGATTTCTGTAATCAGCACAGGATGATGAGCCTTGTTCATGAGATTGTAAAAAGTAAGAATAAAACGGCGCTCATCACGCTTCATGACCCGAACCTGGCGCTCCACTATTGCGACGAGGTGGTTATGTTGAAAGAAGGACGTGTCGTAGTTTCAGGCATAACAGAAGATGTGATAAATGGCGAATATCTGGAAATGGCATTGGGAGAAAACGTCAAAAGGGACACCACGATGAGCGGGCTTACAGTTGTGGTTCCAAAAAATGTACCCGCTCAGAGATAGATCAGGAGGAAGGAATATGCGTTGCAACTATTGTGAATGGCGCTGTGAGCTTGGGAACAACAGGCTGGGCGTGTGTAAAATGTATGCTGAGGATGATGACGGCATAAAGGAACGTTTCCCTAACAAATGGTGTACTTGCGGTATATCCAGAATAGAATCCATACCTTTCTACCATGCCTATCCGGGGAGCCGCAGCCTCACTGTGGGAACCAGCGGTTGTAATTTTAATTGCAAGTACTGCTCCAACGGATTCATTGCTAAAGAGGATCCTGAGCTTCTGCAAGACAGAATGCTGGAATATTCCCCGAAGGAACTCGTAGGAATGGCTAAAAAACTGGGATGTCACAATATTGTTTTTAACGTCAACGAGCCCACAGTTTCTCTTCCTACAATGATTGAGGTTGGAAAAGAAGCAAAGGCTCAGGGTATCCCTATGGGTTGCCTCACCAATGGATACACGACAGAAGAGGCCACGGAACTGCTATGCTCCGTTTTCTCATTTTTTAATATCGGCCTGAAGGGACTTTCGGAACGGTTCAATAAGGATTATATCGGTATCCCTTCTGCAGAGCCTGTGCTCCGCACAATTAAGAGGCTTGCCAAAACAGCCCACGTAGAGATTGTGACACCGGTTATACAATCAGCAAACGACGATGAGCTTGATGCTATATCGGATTTTATCGCCGGAATAGACCCTGAAATCCCCTGGCATGTTTTTAGGCTTCTCCCGGAGCACGATATGAAGGAGGCCAAATATCCCAATATTGATGTTATCAATAATGCACTGAAGATTGCACGGACTGAATTGGCTCATGTCTATTTCCATAATTTTGTCGGGTCCGATTGGGTTAACACGCTCTGTCCCGGCTGCAAATCTGTCGTTATTGAACGTTTTAGTCTCGGATGCGGAGGGGACAAGCTTCATCGCTTCCTCTGTCACGACAAACATTGCCCTGAATGCGGACGCGAGATAAAACTCCTGGGAAAAAAGACGGAATGGAACAGCATGGAGGTACAATCATGAGTGTAGCAATTATCGATGCACGGGAATGGCAGAACATTTTTGACCTCCGGACCGGAGCTAAAGCGGAAGCTGACGGCCCTGTTGTGAAGATGGTGCAGGGCGTTCTGGGAACACATCCTTATCCGGGAGATACGGACCCCGGAAGTAATAAATGGGTAAGCGATGTCGCCCTTGATCTCATAGAGCAATATTGTCCTCAGCTTGTATTCCTGGCCTATGCCGGGCAGTATTTTACAAGCCGCTATACGCCGATGACCGGTGAGGAACGGGCAAAAATGCTTGCTGACGTTTTTTCCGAAGTGAACCGGTTCATCGCAAAATCAGGTTTTACGCCGGTCATTATCGGAACAGGCACCATGACGGATTTTGTGGATTTTATTGACGTAAGCAGGCTTGACGGTCTGGCTCTGTCCACGTTTTGGTCGGCCAGATATGCCGGTTTGCACAATCCCAGCATCTCCGATCTTGTATTTTTGGAAAAACATCCTAATATTGAAAGAATTGTGAGCAAAAATGAACTTCTGAATCTTTTTAACACATCTCCAGGCGAGGCACTACGTGTGCCGGAACATCTTTTGCTTGCAAAAGAAGGCTGTGCTTATAAGACATCAAGCGGTACACCGCGCAAGGCGCTCATGGTCCCTGCCAACAATTTTTATATTCCTGTGTCTTGCGCCGCGGGAAGTCTCAATGAAATAACGGATATTCGAGGCATTGTCGATGAGGGACTGAAGAAGGATAAAGTGGCTGTTATCATCCTTGAAGGTATCGGAATAGAGGATTTTCCCTGGCCTCACTCCAGTTGTGCAAATGGACAGGGCTGGTACTATTATGAACCCGGCGAAGCTCAATATCTTACTATCATGACAGGTGAACACAGGGTCTTTGACTACCCCACAGGGTACAAATACTACGAGGAAGATCAGGAGACCAAGGAATATCCTTTCTCAGGCTACTTCACTTCACTGCCGGAAGGTATGCCGGCAAGCAAATTCTCCGGCAGGAGCATTGCTGTAGGAAACAAGAGCATGTTTATGCATATGGTTACCGGAGCAGATTTATCTGTGGAATGCTTTGCGCGGAATCTCTATAACCAGGGTACTATGGGGGTTGTCCATCGGGAGGACAAATTGTAGCCGTTAAAAAGCGTGCAGACAGAGACTGCAATCCATGAGTCGCCCGGCATGTTTTTGTCGGACAATTTTACTGAAAGTCTATGTCGAAACTGAATTTATAAAGAATCTTTTCAAGTTTGTTCAAGGACCTGCAATATTCCCGGATATTTGCAGAGTTGTAGCATTCCTTGAGGGCGTCACGTTTTTGTTCCATTTCCCCGGAGCGATTTTTTACCTTAACCACTTGTCCATCTTTCAGGGTTATATCCAAAACCGTTCTGAAAGCCAGGGCTTTCTGGTAACCCATGTTAATATATGGTTCCTTGATAAATTCCTTGGCGAGCCTTATTTTCCCGTTGAAATAGATTGCCTCGTTCAGGTCATTGAAAGCAGCTTGGCAGGAACTTGTAGAAGGCACTGTTCCTCCGATAGATTTGTAATTTTCATTTTCTCCTATATGGATTATCCCCCTGAAATATAATGTGTCCATGGTAAGTTCATATATGGCACATAAATTCCGATGGCAAGAAACATGCGGCTCAGACTGCCACGCTCCTAATTGCTCAGGAGACACAAGATCGTCTCCAGCCCGGCCGATGAGAACATACCGATCATTATTAATCAGGAATATATAAAAAATCTGTGCCGCCACGGTTTCTCCTTATTGTTTATGTTATTTTAATAGATTATGAATAAATCACTCTCCTGCTTTCTGAAATTACACTCCCATAGAATCAAATTTGTTTTCGCACATAACAATAAAATCTCTGACTTTCAGATATATCCATTCTGGTAAATTAATATTTGTTATTATATATACCAATTTGTATGTTATTGTCATAATTTGTTACTATATGTAATTATCATGTCTTTTTTAAAAATACAAGATAAAATTTCCTGTTCAGAACTGTTGACACAGTGTGGGCAGTTTTTTTTAGAAACTGTTTCTAAAAAGTCATACTCCCCGTATAATCAACACTGACGGGGATTTTAGCCTCAAATATTTTTTTCTAACACTGTGTTAGAAACTTATTTTCATCAGGATTATTAAATTTGTCAGGGTGGAGAATTTGTGTGCAAGCCACATGGCGAAAAGAAATATCTTGCTGCTTCCGTGTTTTGCTGCAACGTGACACTAGCAAACACTATAAATACGGTGTCATTGGTTCATTCAATCGCTAAATGCAACCTTATTGCCTTTTCTGTATCTTCAGTCCTCTCTTCCGGGAGTGTGCTTATATATCTCTTTAGTCGTCCCTTATCTACCGCCCTCATTTGGGGTATCTTGAGTTTTGAATCAGTATCAAGTCCGCTTTCCTCTTTGCCTACAAAAACATCGAAGGGATATATCCTGTCTACTTTTGAAGAAAATGGGATAACTGTTATTGTTTTTAAATATTTATTTGCCTCATCGCAGGAAATAATGACGGCAGGCCTTATTTTTCTTATTTCTGCGCCAACAGAGGGCTCAAAATCTATAAGATAAATGTCTCCGCGTTTCACTATTCCAGCCCATCCTTGAGGGTATCTTCCCACTCCTTATATACTTCGTAATCCTCTTCCGCTGCCTCTTTATATGCAGCTTCAAGTTGTTTTCTGAACTTCTTTTTTTCTTCAGCCGATTGTTTCTCTCTTATAGCTTCGGCAATGAATGCGGATTTATTCTTAATTTTGCGAAGGCTCTCCCCGATCTCTACCGGTAATGTTATATTCAATCTTACTGTATCCATATACACCTCCTATCTGTATAAGAATACACCATCACAAAGAGATATTCAATACACAACACAAATCTTATTTTTAATACAATCAGTGTGGTGACCATCTCTATGAGAAAAAGTACGCTATAGAGATACGGTTTAGTTGCTGCTTCTCCGGTGGAATAAGTTCTGAAGCATCTTTTTGTCATGATGGTATGCTTGCCGGGTTATAAATTATGATTAATATATTATAGAAGTATATTTAGCGAATCAAAATGCATCAATACACTATATAAGTACTAAGAGAAATATATAATAACTGTTATTAACCAATAATAACTAATGATTAAGATTAAATTATTGATTTGATCTTTTAGCTGTGCTAAATTCAAAAAATATTTCAGGAGGAGGTAAATATGGAACAAACAAAGCTTGTTACAAGAAATCGTCGGACTTCTCTTGCGCTTTTCTGTGTCTTCACCATTACTGTGATTTTAGGTTTTTATACTCACGGATTTTGCCAGGAATACAGACAGATTGTTATTGCTACAGGGAGCCCTTTTGAACTGGGTCTTGTCGATGAGTTTGCCAGGGCCTTTCAACAAAAATACGGCGGGACCGTTCGTTGCATCAAGACACCAACGGGCCCAGGCCTTGATCTGGGAAGGCATGGCCTTACACACATAACCATGGGGCACGAAAAAGAGGCAACAGCCAGATTTGCCAAGGAAGGTTACGCGGCAAAAAGGGTTGACCTCATGCACAATTTTACTGTTGTCGCAGGTCCTTCCAGTGATCCGGCAAAAATTTCAGGACTTACTGATCTCAAAGAAGTACACAAGAGAATTGCCATGGCAAAGGCCCACTACCTTTCTCGTGGTGATGGCGGCGGGATGAACATCCTGGAGATCAAACTGTGGAAGGACCTCAATATAAAACCTGACGGTGAGAAATGGTATCAGGTAAGCAGCAAATTCATGCTTGATTCACTCCTTGATGCCGATAAAAACGGGCAGTACCATATGCTCGATTCGTCGACATGGACCCTCCACAAAATGAAGACAAAAAACCTTAAGCTTCTTGTTAAGGGCCCGGCCAATGAATATGAAATGTGTCTTGTAAACGCCGCAAAACATCCAAACTTGCAGTACAATAAAGATATGGCTGAGAAGTTTTATGAATTCCTTATAGGCAATGAAGGTCAGAAAATCATCGCGGAATTCGGAGTAAAAAAATACGGTGAACCGATTTATTATCCTACAGCAATCAAAAACCCTGAGTAAGTATTTTGATTAATAGTATATAGTTTAACCTTGTCCACTTATGTTGTAAGTTACTCCTTAATAAAACACCCACCGTAAAGAGGCGCGGGACGGCTCTATTCTCCCAATACCCTTGCTATCTCCTTGTTATCAGGGGTATATCCATAGCAGACGGTATAAAACTTTTTCATCTCCTGCTTCATGTCAAAGCTTATTTCTCGAGGATAGAGCTTATTTGCAAGCCACATGATGCCAAGGATGGATTCGGGATTCGGTACATCCCAGGACCCTATATAGTGCGGACTCATATATACCTCTTTTGATTCCACAGCAGATATAACCTTGAGGCGTTTATCATCCATAAAGTTTTCAACCCTTGCGGTTCCATATTTACCCATAAATATGAAGTCAGGGTTCCAGGCAATAAGTTGTTCAACGGAGATATTGGACCATCCGCCTTTATTATCCCGTGCCACATTTATCCCTCCTGCATATTCGATAATAAAATTCTGATAAAAATCCCCGCCTGCTGTACTGAGCATATTTGGTCCGGCATAATAGATTTTTTTCTTATTTTTTATCATTGAGGTTTTATTATGAATATAATCAAGTTTTTTCTTAAAGTAGTTAATAACGAGTCTTGCCCTTTCCTTTTTTTGCATAATCTCGCCAACAAGCATGATACCCTGCATCAGTTGTTCAGGGTTTTCCAGCATCAGGAATACTGTTGGAATCCCCAGTTTGCTGAGATGAGCATTTTGCGGGTTACGCTTACTCAGAAACAGAACATCAGGTTCCATCTTTATAGTCTCTTCAACCGTTATATCACCATTATTATATCTGACAGGTCGGTAGATTCCTTCAATTCGCGGATAGATTTTTTTCATTGTATCGTTAATGTCATAATCCGATATGCCTACCAGTTTATCCTGGGCTCCTGCAATAAAGACAAGCTGGGTAGCTATAGGATACATGGCTGTTACAACCCTGTGAACCTCATAAGGAATTTGGACTTTATTGCCGGCCATATCTTCAATGGTTCTTAAATTGGCATTTTGTTTAGGCAGGGTATGAGGGGTTATTATAAGCAGAAGTATAATGAAAGCTGTTATTCCAAGAAAAATTATGCCGCACATAATGCTTTTTTTCATAAACCCTCTATTACCTCCAAGGCAAATATAGCACATTTTGGTCCCTTGTTATTCATCAGAAGGGAGTTTTCTTGCATAGAGCCAGCTTTATGTATACAGAAATGCTGTCTGTTGATCATTGGTGTCCACTGTGGACACCAATGAGGTCCATCGGTATAAACTAAAGCCTGTATTTGGTTTACAGATATTTATGTTTTGCACCAACAGTTGTGTCAAGAGTCTCAAATATGCTCATTAAGTAGCAGTTAAAGAACAAATTATATCCCTCCTATGTAAATAAGTCCCAGAAACTCTTTCCCCTCTTTAGCTACTGTCGACATAATGTCAGCCAATCGGGTTTTTACAAGATGCTTTTCGTGTGATATTCCTGCCTTGTAGGCGATAGTCACTACGGTTGTCGCAGGAAAATATTTTTTGAGCAACGGCTCAAGATCATTCAACTCCTTGAGTCCCATAAAAATTGCCATCGTGTCGCCTGTCTCTGCCACTGTCTTAAGTGTGCTTTCATTTTCCTTTAGAGCCCAAGGCGTGGTTAGCACTATTGATTTTTTGTTGGAGACAATATTCTTTCCTATCATTGCATTGGCAGCACTGAAAGAATTAATACCCGTAACTACCTCGATCTGTCCGGCAAATTCGGGGAGAAGCCATTTTTCCCAACCGCCATAGATTGTAGGGTCGCCAGGTTCTAAGATAGCAACACTTTTCCCTGCCTTCAGAGTGTCCCATATGCTTTTTATTTCAGCAGCGCGCAATTCAGTGGTCCTCTTCTTAACCTCTTCGTTGGAAAGACCGGGGTGTGCCTTTTTATACACGGGCTCCCAACTGGTAAAGGGATCAAAAAGAATGGGTTTGTTGCCCATGTATTTGGAAAACCGTTCAGTGAAGCTTTTACCGCCGACAAATGCTCCTGCTTTGCCCATTTGCGAAATCACTTCAAGGGTAATGAGGCTTGTGTCTCCGCATCCAACCCCTATTACCATAACTTTAGGATTTGTCTTGAGACTGATAATCTCTATGGTTTTAACGGTCTGCACCATTCTATCTGCCAGGAAGTCGTCAGGAACGACAAGCGAGAACCCTTTGTCTTTAACAATTGATGAGCCTTCATTTTTATTACACAGTACTATCCGGTCACTTTTGGCACCCATGAAAATCTCTCCGAAGGACAAAAGAGATCTGTAGCCGTCAACAGAAGTAAATAAAAATACTGTTTCAGGATCATCACCTGCCTTGACCTTTCGGAGGATATCACACAAAGGTACGCCTTCGAAATTTTTGAGCCCGTGATAGCCCCTGCCCGACCCTACCTGTTTCAATGAAATCCTGGTGGTGTGATATCCTGACAGATCACCTATTTCTAATGTTTTGCCGGAACCGTCTTTTATTGTAAAAGTGGGCGATGCAGTTTTGCTGTCCGGTTTCCATTGTGCCTTACCTTTTAGATCAACAACTTCAATATGGGCAATGTCCTCAAGGCAGCGGTCAGTGTATAGGTCGTCTGCAATGACAAGCTTAGGAAATACGATTTTACGGTTAAGTTGATCCATGGCAGGCTTGAATTTAGATGACGGATGACACTCGCTGCAACTTTTGGGTGCACCCGGCATGACAGGGCTCGCTGAAAGAGCGACAATTATATCGGATGGTTTTCCGTAGAAAACTTCGCCCCAGGAGAGAACCGCTCTTTTGCCGTTTTTATCAGTAACTACTATTGCAAGGTCAATAGGCTTCGAATAACCCTCCACTTCTTTCTGCACCGTCGCCATCTGGAGCAAATTTCGAAGGGGAACACCTCGAAAGACAAAGACCCCCTTGAACTTACCGTCCCGTGTAACCTCGCTGAGCCTTGCCTCAGCCTGTCCGGCGTTTAAAAGATCCTCGCTGGTCAGGTTAAGAGGCTGCCGTACAGCGCCGCCGATACTAAGCGCCAGAACAGGCGAAGTAAGCGCGGTCATTATGGCAGCAAAAACAACAATCAACAAATAAAGGTATTTATTATCTTTCATCTTCTTCTCCTATGCGGATATCTTAATTCTTTCAAAAGTTTTCTTCATATTGTTTTTTTACTTAAGCATTTTTAGCCCTTTTCTCTTTGTTCGGGCAGCGGCATGATTGGAATGTTTATCTTCGGCGATCTGCTTCGTCTTGCGATCCTTCATCGTACATTCAGTACGATTACGGCCTGCAAGGCTTGCAGCCCATCCGAATCTAAAACATCCCTGCCATGCCGGCCCACCCAAGCCCTATTCACATATACGCTTATGTGAATAGGGCGGAAGCGAAGAAAGTCTTCTTCACTTCCCATACTTCGTGCTTCCTATCCCTGTTTATTTCTTGTACCTGCTAATATATTGCCTGCGTTTTTTAGTTATTTACCCTGCCAGTCTCCGGATAATATCATCATAATCCTTGATCATGCTCGCAAAGCGGATGCCGCCATTCTTCTTAACCTGCATAAAACCTGCTCCCTCGCTAATTGATCTCAGCACCACGTCCTTTTCTATTACTATGCTTCCTGAAAGCATATCGATGCCGTACTCAAAGAGTACTTCTGTCAGAGGCGTAGTAGGTCCGAGAAGCATTTTTACGCTCCCTTTTTTGCAGAGTTCAAGAATGCCCTCGACAGTATGGTTGATAAGGGTAGTACTTGAAATTACGACTATGTCCGACTGCGGGAGAAACTCACTTCCCCTCTCTTCAGGATAGTCGCCCGGTCTCGGCTGCCTTTCTATTATCCAGAGGTTCTTTGCTTCCTTCGCTACATTTGCCAGAAAAGGGAAGTGACCGATAACGGAGATATTTTTCCCTTTGCCCATATCCTTGACAATCTGTAGTCCGTCGATATCAGTGTATTTGTCCGGGTTAACATCGAGGAGTGAATTGATGGCTGCAAGTCCAAGGGATGTCTTTGTCGGGTCATTGAAGCAATAGTGTGCAAGCTCAAGGGCGGTCATCTCAGTGAAAGAGCCCTCCATTCCCCCCGCCATTTCCTCATTGCAGCAACTTGCCTGAGCCATGGTTGAGGCAAGGCCGCAGTGCCTGCTCACTACGGCAGTCCAGTTGAGCCCTCTCCTCACCTCCTGCACCTGAGCGTCTTCTTTGATGCTATTTAGTATACTGTTCAGAATTTCCATATAGCCTCCTTTATTCTATTCAGGTATGCAAGCCGAAGGCTGCTTACCTTATTAAACATTTTCCGTACTGTGATCAACAGTTTGATGAACCACGCCCTCCATTCTCCTTCATGACTGTCGCAGAATCTTTTTTGCTTCTTGTGGTTTAAGGTCAATACTGAGGAAAAGTTTGAAAAACTTTTGAGTCTCTTTTACCATACTAACACTATAATGTTCCGGATACAGAAGGTTGGCCAGCCATTTTGCCCCCAGTAAACGCATGAAGGATGGAGGACGATCAAACCAGTTAAAAGGTTGATTTGGGATGAGATAGACTCTTTTGTTCTTTACAGCCTTTATTCGCTGCCACAGGGGATCTGAAAAAACCTTTTCATAGAAGACATTTTCCATTACCAGTATTACTTCCGGGTTATAGAGCATAAGTTTTTCAAAAGATATCTTTTCCATGCCGTAGAGGTCCCCTGTCTGACATCGGTGCACATTTTGTCCTCCCACGAGACTGATAAGTTCTGTGTGCTGCGACGAGTCACACTCGGTATTCAAGCCGTCCACACCTTCAGCATAATAAACAGAAACTCTTTGCCATATAGGTATTGAGGCTGCAAGAGCAGCCATTTCGGAAAGTGTTTTGCGGGCATACCCATAAAGCTCTTCCGCACGAGCCTTACGACCAAGCACCCGGCCAAGGTAGAGGAATGCCCCCGGATAGTCTGAAAGGGTATTAAGGATTACATTGACTACTGGCATGGGTAATGCTTTCATGGTCTGGTCAACCCTGTCATTCATTGAGGAGTTATGTTTGGATGTAACAACGATCTCCGGATTGACCTTCAGAATCATCTCGGGGTTTGGCATTCCTCCCTGCCCATACCACCCGCCCAGGACAGGAAGTTCCTTCATTCTTCTGTTGAGATATTGTTTTTCCCATTCCCGGAGCGGGAAATTAAGACCTGCCGGTATAGTGGGATCGATGGCGTAAAGCATGTATGTTACAGACGGAGAAGTGCTGTAGGCCTTCTGCACATAATCGGGTATTGAAGCCCTCTTCCCGAACATATCGGTAATTTCTCTGCCCTGTGACTGCGCGGCCGGAGCCAGGACTGCAAAGAGAATAATAGTGACTGCAAATAAGATTCTGTATCGCACGTCTTGATTTGTCATTATCAGTTGCACCATAGTTTAACCTCCTTTCATAGAACATACCGGCAATCAACTTCGGAAATGCAGTGTTATTGCATGAGGCTTTGAGACCTATTGTGCATGATAAATGCTTTCTTCCGTTCAGCATCGCTATCGGGCTGCGTATAATCACTTATGGCCCTTGGTACGCAGATCTGAAATGCGTTATTCACCCACATCACATTTACCCTCGCATTATAGAGATGAAAGAGATTTTCACTGTTTATGATCTGATCACATTTTCCGTCTGCCATAATTGTGCCGTTCTTTATCATGATGGCCCGATCAGCAACCCAAAGGGCATGTTCCGGGGAATGGGTGGATTTAATGAATGTGTACCCTTCCTGAGAAAGCCTTATTATCTCTTCCAGAAGACGCAACTGGTTGCCATAATCAAGACCGGTTGCCGGTTCATCCATAATCAAAGTTTTGGCGCCTTGAGCAATTGCTCGCGCAACAACAGCCAGTTGCCTCTCACCCCCCGAGAGTTCCGTGTAAGGTCTTTCAGCAAGGTGTGATATGGACAGTCTCTCCATTGCATCGTGGGCAATATTTATATCTTCTTTCGAATATCGGTAAAAGAAAGTCTTATGTGGTATCCTGCCCATCAAAACAATATCCATGACTGTGTAAGGGAAGTAACTCCTGTGAATTTGCGGGACATAGGCAATCGCCCGCGCGATAGTTTTTGAGCCCAGACGCGAAATATCGACACCATCGAGACAGATGCTACCCTCTCCTGGACGGTGAAGGCCCAGCATGAGTTTTATTAGCGTGCTCTTTCCGCAGCCGTTCGGACCCAGCAATGTTATGATCTCACCGCTTGCGATATCAAGGCTGATAACATTGAGAATAGTTTTGTTTGTATAACCAAAGGAAATGTTTTTTACTGAAATATGCGACATCAGCCCCATCCTCTCTTTGCCTTTTTAAGCATTATTGCAAAAAACGGTATGCCGATCAATGAGGTGGTAATACCTATGGGAATTTCTACGTTGAAAAGCATCCGCGAAACATCGTCAACAACAATAAGATAAATACCCCCGATAAGCGCGCTTGCTGGGATTAGCACCTTATTGTCCGGACCGACAAACATCCTGGCAGTATGGGGGATAATAAGGCCTACCCAGCCGATCATTCCTGCTGTAACAACGGTCAGGGCGCTCATAACAGTTGCAAGAAAAATAAGGAGCATACGCACCCATTCAACCGGTATGCCAAGTGCCCGAGCTTGCTCATCTCCCATACTCAGGGCATTGAGATAACCGGAGAAAAGAGCAATAAGAATGATACTTAACACTTGGGGAATGCCGGTAATCAACAACAATTTTCGGTCCACCATGGATAGCCCTCCCATGAGCCACTGAACAATGGCAGGCAACTGATTGTACGGATCTGCAATATATTTTATAATTGACAGAAAGGATGTGAAAAGAGCGCCGCTTATCACACCGCCGAGGACAAGCAGTAAAATAGTATTGCCCTTGTGTATCTTTGCAATACCCACAGCGATAAGGACAGCGGCAAATCCAAAAAGTAATGTACATATCTGCACAATAACCCAGCTTTTTGAAAATACCATACCGAGGGCAGCGCCGAATGAAGCCCCGGCAAGCACTCCCAGTAATCCGGGAGAAACAAGAGGATTCACAAACATTGCCTGAAATGCAGCGCCTGATACTGAAAGAGAAGCGCCTATAAGAATAGCCGCAAGTATGCGGGGAAAACGTATATCCATAAGCAGGTTCCCCAGTAAGCTGTATCGTTCCGGGTCCATACTGCCGACCCCGAGTATTTTATAAAGGAAAAAGCCTGTAATATCACTCAGAGGAAGCGGATATTTGCCCAGTGTCATTGAAAAAACCATAGTAAGAATGAGAACAATCGACAGCACAGGGAAAAGCAGGCTTCTTTTCATCTGTATGTAATCCGTGTCATCATCTCTTTATTTGGTATATCAGCATTATGAGATGACGGAACAGCGGCAACTAAATTAGCTGTATTTTTACTTTCCCTACCTCTTGCGTAAAGGTAGAAGGGTATTCCGGATAATGCAATTGCAACACCAAGGGCAGACCTTACAGGGCTTGAAAGGAAAATTTGTACTGCAATATACGAATAGGCAATAATAAAAAGCATAGGAATAAGGGGATGGAACGGGGTTCGATAAGGTCTCTCAAGAAGCGGCTTTTTTCTGCGCAGAATCAAATGTGCCAGAGCAGATCCTATGGAGGAAAGGAGCATAATGAAAACAACAGCGCCAAGGATATTCTCAAATGTATCTCCAACAATATAAAGACAAGCCAGCGCTGCCTGTATAAACAAAGCTACATGCGGCGTGCCGTATCGTGTATGAAGTTTCTCGAAATGTGACCAGAAAAATCCGTCCTTTGCTATAGCATAGGAGAGGCGTGCACCGGCAAGAACAGTGGCGTTTATACTTGCGGCTATAGCCAATATAATCGCCAGAGTGATTGCCTGAACAAAGCGGCTGCTCATAAGTCGTTCTCCGGTCGCCTGCCCCACATTAATAACCCCCTTGAGGCTCTCAATGGGCATGGCATAAAGATAAACCACATTGATAGCTGCATAGAGCACTATAACAATGATAGTCCCAAGCATAAGAGACAGGGGAAGGTTGCGTTCCGGTTTTTTTACTTCGTCACCTAAATATGCCGAGACAAACCAGCCGCTGTAGGAAAAGATTACAGCTATCATGGCAGGTCCAAAAAATTTAGATATTGAGAAAGCGTTTGTTTCACTTCCGGTAAAGTGCCTCCAGTCACCCTTTCCCGATGTCAGTCCTCCTATTATGAAAAAGATAAGTATGGCAAGACTTCCGATTGTCCAGAGATTGTGAGTAGTCCCCGTTAAACGGATTCCTCTATAGTTGATAAAAGAAAAGAAGACAACAACGGTTAAAGCAATTAGTTTTTCACTCATAACTCCTGAATAATTGAAAAAACCAATCAGGTATTTCACCAGTGCAATAGATAGAACGGCAATAGACCCAGGATTTATTATCCAGAAGCATATCCAATTAAGGAGGAAGCCTGCCCATGGGCCGTAAGCTGCCTTGAGATAAAGATAATCACCGCCTGACCTGGGGAACATGCCTGCCATTTCCGCATAGGTAAGCGCCCCGCAAAGCGTGAGAAGTCCTCCGAAAATCCATATGCCTGCAAAAAACCAGGGGTTGTTAAGTTCATTGGCCAGAAAACCAGCGGTTGTAAAAATGCCGGCGCCTACCACATTACCTACAACAATCATCGTGGCATCAAAAAGGTTCAATTTTCTCTTAAACGACATAATAATCACGTATGCTATTTCCAAAACTGATTATCGGCATCATTTTATATTTACCGCCTTATCCCACCAGATCACAGCCCACCTGACAGTTTTACGCTGATCCATCATCCAGCGCCCTTCACTGAAAATAAGATGTCTGTCAAAATAGTCTTCAAGTTTTTTCCCCTCTTCAGATGTTATGTCGCCCAGCATCCACATGATGGAGTCAATTGCTTCGGCATGGCTCCCATAGGTCTTGTGACTATCCTCAATAATAAAATTCACATTGGCATAAATACCCATACGGTAGAGAAGGTTATAATTATATATGTAGTCAGGCCCTGCATTAAACTCTCTTCCCACAGCTTCAAATATGCGTCTGTCATAGGGGCCGTCGTCTACAATGGTAGAAATATACACCCGTTTTAGCGCTATGTTATTCAATTTTGTGATGCCATACCGAAGGTCATTAACTACAAGTGAACGTGAAGCTACGGCAATATCATGCTGCCCTATGCCCGCTTTACTCCAATTATCTTCCCAGCTTGCCTCGATTGTCCTGACGTTTGTGATCCGGGCCTGCCTGCAACGCTCCTGGAGTATCTCCAGCATTTTGTCGGAAAAGTCGACGGCTGTAACGGATTTAACATGCCTTGCAAAAGGTATGGCCAGCGTGCCGGCGCCACAGGCCATATCAAAAATACTCCAAGTCTTTTTTGGATTCATAATTTTCAGAAATGCCTCGGCATATCCCGTTTTCATTGAAATTTCAGCAAAACCCGGCGCCCTCTTGTTCCAGCGAACTCTGTCCTGCACCGGAAAATTAAGTTTCGCCCATGCTTCTTTCCATGCTTCATTCCAGTCAATAGTATGAATGTTCATCATATGTTGTTACCTTGTATATTCTGAAGAGTATTTTATTATTTTGCTAATCCGGCATATTAATCAGCTTGTAGTATCGCCTGTCTTCTGCGCATGGTTTACATAAAATACTGCCGCTTCTGTCAACTTCCCTCTTATCCATGATGCGCTCTCCGCAGGCAGAACAGGTCACAATATGGAGAGGTTTTCCCGGCAGGTCCTCCGGTTTCAGATCTACAGAAACTTGAACAATATTAAAAAGTTCTTCCGCAGGCATCATCGTGTAGGCATCCGTATCAGGTGACTTTTCAATCTCTTCACGTGTAATTTTCCTGTCACCATCTTTGTTTTTCACGTTAACCCGAACAGCCTTGCCTGTTTTCAGATTTACAAACGTTGCGGCCATTTTGCCGTAATCAAATATTTTCATGGTCCTTTTGCCGGGATGGCAGCCGGTTGTTGCCAATATTGCATCCGTCAAACATCTGTCTGTTTCCGCAAATACAATAATATCCTTCCTGTCTTTCCCCTTCGGGTCATCTATGCCTATTGCCTTGAGCCCGAGAATAGACATTCTTGTACCTATTGCAATCCCTGCGCAAAAATCGCCATGAAAGGCCTTTGCCTCTTCGAGGCATATTTCTAAATCAAGATTGTCTGCATCCATATCAGGTCTCCTTTCTAAAGTATAGGTGTTGTCAAAAGTTTATGTCTTGTTGTTCTGTTCCTTGCGCAGTTTTATTGTCTGTTTTTTCACTTGGTCGGGCAGCGGCATACTAAAAATGTCCATCTGCGGCGGTCTGCTCCGCTTTGCGATCCTCCATCGTTTGCCACCCACATGACAGGTAGCTGCCTTCAATATAATTGGCTGCTCGTGGGTACCCGGCTAAAACAGTATTAATAACATAACCCTGGATTACGGCCTGCAATTCTTGCAGCCCATCCACATCTGAATCATTTTTAATATGCCGCTGCACACTCAACCCGGATTCACATATACGTTTATGTGAATCCGGAATAAATAAGGGGGTGAGTTTCTTCATTTTCATTTCTATTTTCTAACTTTCCCCTATATTTCCGAAGTAAAGATAAAAGAGGAGACTGCCATTCAGCAGCCCCCTCTTTTATCTTGTTGGATTTACTCCTATTTGTACTTCCGCTGATTGCGGGCCGGGTAAATTATTTTCCGAATTTATATGTTAAATTTGCAAACCAGGTTCTTCCGGGTTCAGGATAGCCATCCGTATACATATAGTACCGGTCAAGCAGATTGTTTATGCCGGCTTCAACCGTTAACCCTTCCTTTATTATGTAAGACAATTTCATGTTTACCCGGGAAGAGGCCCCTGAGTCATATACCCCGTCGGTGCTGTTGGTACGGCTTGAGTTGTAATCCGCACTGCCCTGCACACTAAGCCCCTTGAGAGGAGTCATGTATTTCACGTAAGTGAAAGCTTTGTGTGCCGGTACATCGGTAAGTCTGATATATTTCGGATTGTTTCGATCCACATCTGTTTCATTGGTCCTGTTGATGTATGTATAGTTGGCCCCGCATTCAAGATTGTTTGTAATCGAGAGAAAGCCTTCCAATTCCAAACCATACTGTTTTACTTTTCCGATATTCTGGTTCTGCGTCATACCCCCGGCAACCGCCACGTTCTGAATAGCATCGCTAATATCGTTATGAAAAAGATTGGTTTTGAATTTAAGTTTATTAAAATAAACATCATCATAACCTACTTCATAATTAATTGCTTTCTCCGGTTTCAGATCAGGATTTTCTAATCGTGTTCCGAAGCCGCCATTAAACTTGTCCTTCATAGAGGGAAATCTTGTTTTCCTTGCAACACTTGCATGGATTTTTCCCGCATCAGAAAGACGATAGAAAAGTCCCAGTTGGGGATTCCAGGCAGATTCAGAACCTGTCTTAAAATGATGCCATCCGACAGGGCCGTAGTTCGCTGGATTCCACTCTGTGGCTCTCAGCCCATCGTTTATATCATAGCTAACTCCTGCGATGGCATATAACTTCTTTGTTATATCAATGGTATCTTCAACTCCGGCAGACATTGTCCTGTCGGATGTTCGCTGCCACGGTTCCGGCGCATACCGATTAGCAATTGTAGTAGTGCCCATTCTGTTCCGCTCATCATGGGTATCCCTTTTGTAATGAAAGGCTGCTTTAATATTATTTCTCGGGATCAGGGTAGTGCCTGCCTCAATAGTACCTCCTACAGTATTGTCGTCATAGTAACTTCTCTCTCCCTGTCTTGTATTGTATGTTTCGTATGTATTACTCGTAAACATATCAAGCCAGTTTTCAAACTTATCATAATAGAGTCTTGTTTTTACATAACTCTTGCTGCCGAGAGGCGTATTTGATGCAATGTAATAGCTTGTCTTATCCCATTTCGGCCATGTCCAGTAACTTGTATTATAATTAATGACAGGTCTTGTGTTCGGGGGTCCGCCTTTTTCTCCTTGCTGTTTGCTGAAACCGAATGCGTATTCATGACTTTCCGCAGGCGTAAGGGCCACTTTGAAGCTTACCTTATTGTCTGTTGAATCCGATTGTATCCTCCTGCCTCCGCCTTGTCTTATAGTAGGAGTATAGTCATTGGACATGGGGAAAAAGTCGGTATTAAAATATGATGCCCCTGCCTGGAAGTACCACTTCTTCTGGTTGGTCCCCACATTTGCATATCCGTAATAGGTGTTCCCTGTTGAGTACCCTGCGCCTACAGTGCTTTCAAAGGCTTTTGAAGGTCTTTTTGTTACCATATTTATTGCCCCGCCAAGGGTGTTCGGACCGTATAGAACCGAGGTAAAACCCTTTGAAACAACAATTTCCGACAGATCAAAGGTGGTAAAACGGTTGAAATCAAAGCTTCTGTCTGCTGGAACATAAACCGGGATGCCATCGAGAAATACCGGCACTTGTCTTACATCGAACCCGCGTATTGAGACGCTCTTTTCATTTCTTTGTCCAGCGCCGCCGGAGATTGTAGCACCCGGTATCAGATCAAGGGCATCGGTAATTCTATATCTGTTGAATTGTTCCATCTCTTCACTGGTTATCTTTTCCACTGTGGTATTCTTAATTTTTTCCGATTTATCTCTTACTTCAACCTCACCGAGTGTAAAGACATTTTCGTCAGTTTTTGTTTCCTTGAGTTTCGGTTTTGCTTCTTCAGCTCGTACTTCGATTGTTGAAAAAAGGAACATAAAAACTGATAGCAGCATAAGGATGATTGTTGCGGGACGATTCTTAACCATGATGATTTTTACCTCCTCCTTTTAAAATATTATTATTAATTAAGTTTCCCGGACTTTTATCAAAGTTCTTTTACTTTAAAAACATTCTTCTAAACAAACTTGGTCTGCTGTCGAAATTCTTAATGAACAAATGTAACCTTTACACATATTCTGCGGTCTCTAATGGGCATATTCCGTTAATTCGTATTTCTCTTTCCGATGCCTATGTCTCCTTGTTGTACTGATTAACCCCTTGTGCCATAGAAATGAAATGCTTACCATCATCTCAAATACCGTTCATGAATCACAGTATATTTTCATAATTAATTTGACAAATATCCACTAAAGACCAAATATTTTCTGATAATATTTTTACACCGGATGATATGATAAAATCAAGTATAAATATGAGTTATTAAGTTAATATGATACTTAATAGGATAAATAATTACCAATTTAACTATTTATGACTCATAGGGCGAAAAAGGCGCTTGGCAATAATTACAAGTTCTGGCGAACAGTTTGCAGCCTGGTAAATGTTGTTTTTGGCCATATTCTGCCAGAAAGGCGGCAGGCCGGAGATTCTTTGCGCCATGCCTCCTGTCTCATCGGGCGCTGCATGGAGGACTTTCTTCAGGCCGGTGTTGATAATGCGGGTTAGACACATAGGGCATGGTTCGACAGAAGTATAAAGAACAAGCCCTCCCATTTTCCGTGTTTCTGCGTTCGATGGATTTCCCCTCCCTCCCGGTCTTACGGCTTTGATCCTGTCTTCATAGCGGGTGAGCAGATCCATTTCAGCATGAAGATCGCTGCGGTAGTAAGGTTCAAATTGCCGGTTGTGGCCGCGTTCTACGATTTCGCCGGTGGCCTCCCGTACAAGACAGGCGCCTATCCCGCCGTTCTCTTCCCTGCTGCCCTCAATTGCTTCTTTCAGGGTAACCAGAATAAAAGGATCATCAGGATAAGCCGGATCAGGCACAAAGGCATTTACCTGTTTTTCAATCTCACTGAGTTCGGCCAGCCATGCCTTCCGCCGATTTTCCTGGGCGAAGCTGAAGGTGCCGGATGTTAGGAGTATGATGAGGGTAAGTAACAGTAGAAGAGGTTTAGAAGATGTTTTGTTGGGTAAAAAATTATCCATTTTTACGCTCCTATTGATATTCTGGGTTTTGTCAAAAGTTTTTGTTTCATTGTTTAGTCTATTGTGCATTTATTTAATTTTTTCTCCTGGTCGGTTAACGGCATATCGGGAATGTCCATCTTTGGCGGTCTGCTGCGTCTTACGATCCTCCATCGTACATTCAGTACGATTACGGCCTGTAAGACTTGCAGCCCATCCAAACCTGAACAATCCCGATATGCCGTTAACCACTCCAAGCCGAATTCACATAAACGTTTATGTAATCCGGCGGAAATGAAGAATTTTCTTCATTTCCTATACTTCACTTTATCTCCCCCTGTTTTTTCTTTGTAAGAGCTTGTATATATTCATTCTGTGAACCAGTTTTTCATTAAACTTTTTACAATATCAATATTCTGACTCAATCATCTGAAGGTTGCAGTCGGTTGCGGAGAGTCGGGAAACATGCTTTGCGGTCTACGCCCTCTCCGATATGGAGAACCTTTACATCGACGCCATAGGTGTCACGCATATTATCATCAGTAATAACCTTGTCCGGCAATCCCTGCTGCACAATGTGTCCATGGTTAAGGATAGCCACTTCACTTGCCAGCAGAAAGGCATGGTCAGGAAAATGTGAGGCCATGATTATTGCCAGCCCTTTTTCCGCCAACCCTTGAACTACACGAAGTATTTTCATTTGATTGCCCATATCAAGATGGGATGTAGGCTCGTCAAGGACCATAATACGCGGTCCCTGGGCAAGGGCGCGGGCAATGAGGGTAAGCTGCCATTCTCCGCCGCTTAGGGTTGTGCACGGTCTTTTTGCAAGAGCAATAATGCCCACGGTTTCCATGGAATCACGGGCTATCTGTATATCGCGGGTCGAGGGTGATGCGAAGACATTAAGGTGAGGCGCCCTGCCCATGACAACAATATCCTCAACAAGGAAAGGGAAAGCGGACACCTGGCTCTGAGGCACATAGCCGAGTTCTTTCGCAATATCAGCGGCCCGGAGAAGGGAAATATCATTGCCGTGCACCAGGATTCTTCCTTGTCCGGGGTGGAGCAGCCCGCTGATGCACTTGAGAAGAGTAGACTTTCCTGTTCCGTTTGGGCCCAGGAGGCAAAAAACACTTCCCGGTCCGACTGACAAATTTACCTCCCGGAATACCGCGTCAGTCAGGCTAACGCTGTACGAGAAAGAAAGTCCTTCAATGCAAAGACCGTTTAACATCATTACCACCCCGACCTGTTTTTGCGCAGCAGATAGGCAAAGATGGGTGCTCCAACTATGGCGGTAAGTATTCCGATGGGAATCTCAGATTCTATGGCGGTTCGGGCAATGGTGTCCACCACAACGAGGTAGATGGCGCCGATGAGTGTAGCCACAGGGAGGAGCTTTTTATTATCGGGGCCTACAAGTATTCTTCCCATGTGGGGGATAACGAGCCCGATCCAGCCTATGATGCCGGAGATGGATACTGCCGAAGCTGCGATAACAGTGGCACAAACAATAATAACAGCCCGTATGCGCCCCGTGTCTATACCGAGAGAGCGTGCCTCTTCCTCTCCCATAGCAAGGAGGTTGATTCGCCAGCGGATGAGAAGCAGGACGATAATGCCTGTCAGCATGACAGGTCCTGCAATAACTATATCCTTATTGGAAGCATTATTCAGTGATCCCAGCATCCAGAAAACGATGGAGGGCATCTGATTTACCGGATCGGCAATATACTTGAGAAGCGATGTTGCAGCCGAAAAAAGAGCTCCCACAATCATACCTGACAGAACAAGCATTAAAACAGGTGTTGTCCGGTAAACTCTGCTTAAGCTGTAAGTCATAAGCACGGCAAGAAGGCCGAAGAGAAAGGAAAAAAGCTGCACCATACATATCTTGCCGAAAAAAAGAATAGCCAGAGCAGCGCCAAGACCAGCTCCTGCCGAGACGCCGAGGATGTGAGGCGAGACCAGGGGATTGCGAAAAAGACCCTGAAACGCGGCACCGGAAATGGAAAGTCCCGCGCCTACAAGGAGACCGGCGAGAAGTCTTGGAAGACGGACATCGAAGAGAACCGATTCGAGGGTTGGGCTCCAGGTTTTCTCAATAGGGAAAATCCCTGACAGGAGGATGCGGATAACTTCATAGGGATGAATCCTCAATTGGCCGGCCATAAGCGCAGCCACTGAAACACATAAAAGAACCAGCACAAGGCAAATCTGGAGTTTCACAGGTTCAAGGTGAATGCCGGTTTCTTTATTGGATTGCACTTACAGCACCTACTTTCTTCCAGAGTTTCCAACGAATCTGATGCCGAGTTTTCCGGCGATAACTGCCTCAGCCAGATCATGAGTCAGATTGAAACCCATTATTTCTCTGTAGAATCGCTGCACTTCCTTCACCAGGTTCACATCCTTAAACCGTTCCGGGTATGCTGTTTTTGCAAGCCACAGGGGATAGAGCACGGCCGCTTCAGCGGTAGGACGATCCCAGATAAAGACGCCTACAGGCTGTTTGTAAACCTTTTTGTTCTGTACAGCCTTGATGCTTTTCCATTTAGGATCTTTTAATAATTCGGCGGGGTCTCCTGAATCGATGACAAGGATGTCGGGATTCCAGCCAAGGATTTTTTCCATTGACATTTCAGTCAGTCCTGAGTGGAGCCCTTCCTTAACCCCGGCAGAATTAATGGCTGCCGCGGCATCAATGCAGCCGGCTGTTTCAATGCGTTCATGCATGAAGGTATCGCCGCCGAGGGTTACAAGATGATTGGGACCGTATCCGTTGAAAAGCGTCTTACGTTCTGATTGAGGGATATCTTTTGTCCGTGACTTGATGAAAGATATGGTTTTTTCCAGATAAGCAATATATTTCTCGGCTCGGGCCTGTTTCTGAAAAACATTGGCGTAGAAACGTATCTCTTTCTTTAAAAGATCGAGTCCATGGTTCATATTGCTCTCTGTATAGGCAACAGGTATGCGGGTTTTTTTCTCCACAATGGTTCCGTCAAAAGTACCTGCAATGACAAGCTGCGGATCTGCTGTCAGCAACTCCTCGATATTAACGTGGCCGCTTGTGCTTCGGGGCGCGGGCAGTTTTTGAATGGAAGGGTCAAAGGCCAGAATAAGATCCGATCCTCTGAGCGTGCTTGTCACTGCGCACAACTGGTTCCTGGCGCCCAGTATATAGGCGATCTGGCCTGTCGGTCCGCCAAAGAGAGCTACTCTGGTCAGCGGATCAGGCACCGTGATCTGCCTGCCTGTCATATCGCTGATTGTACGGACAGCCGGCGATTTTGCAACAGCCTGATTGGCAAGAATAGAGAATATGAAAACAACGGTTACAATAAAGTACATGACAATTCTTGAGTTCATGTGGGATCTCCTTTTGCGGCGCTCATAACCTGGCAGGACTGATAATTCCTGATCGACTGTTCCATATTCGCATCACTGTCCATGGATTCAATGAATTTGTCGGGGTTTCTTACATGGTGTGACATAATAAAACTTACACCATGCTTGATCAGCGCATCGGGGATAATGGATGCACTGGCTCCGTAAAGGCATTTGATCCTCGCCGGGGCTGCATAGCGCATCAGATCATCAAATGTGCCATTGACAAGAGTAGAGGCTGTGATAACAACAACATCAGACCTATTGAGCAGGGTTTCATCCTCATCTGCCCCATGAATAAAAACAGGTTCATGATTATCTTTAACCTCTTCCCTCATTAACATGGCAGGGAGCGATTGGACTGGTCTCATGTCCGCAATGTGCAATTCTTTACATCTTCCCAGGATATTCTGAGTCATACCGCTATACCCTATAAGTGTGACAACATCATCAGGTTTCAGGATGTCGCGCATGTAGTCCCGGTCATCTTCGACTCGAAATCCTCTCAGCACCAGCGACTCACCGGTAAGAAAGGGCTGTGACAGGGCGCTCATGGCTGCGACAGCGACTGACCTCTTTTGTATGAAATCTGAGTTTATATATTTGGCAATAATATCCATCAGGCTCTGTCCCACAAGTGTCTCTAACGCCTCAACATCCGGTTCGGTCAGTTGGTAGACGTTATGGGAACCAGAAAACCTGAAGGCTGTTCCGCAGAGTTTTCCGGTGCCTACAACAGTTGTCCATCCGGATTTAAGACCTACCCGAACCAATTGCGCCGGTTCAAACCCCATATTTTTGTAGAGTGTTTTAAGCAGGTCAAAAGTTTCTTCCAGTATCGTCATTTTTCACCCCAGCTAATTTTTTGTCACCCTTGCCGGACCTGTCAAATAATTTTAACTTTGCCGTACAAAGATTCGTGGTGTTTACCGCGGGTTTTGGAATGAGCACAGCAGACCGGTAAGTTACCTGAAAAATATACTTGACATAATAAATGTGCCATGTCAAGTATATTGGTTTGATTTAGTTATAAATAGTATTAAAAGGTAGCTTGTTACGATAATAAGTCCAATATATTCATAGTTGGTTTAATTGGTAAAGGAATAATCCGTGAATACATATCCACTAAAAGAGGCAGAGCGGATCGAACCGGCTCTGTCCGTAAAAAATCTGAGTTTCGGTTACGGGCATAGATTGGTCCTGCAGGGTATCACCTTCTCCGTTGAAAGAGGTATAATTTGCGGACTCCTCGGTCCTAACGCGTCAGGAAAGACTACTCTTCTCAAATGCATTGACGGGGTTTTTACTCCGAAAGACGGTTCTGTCCATGTTGAAGGAAACAGCGTGAGCCGTTTGGGGAGGCGTGATGTGGCGAAGCTGATGGCTGTGGTCCCTCAGCAAACAACAGTTGTATTTTCCTTTACTGCGCTGCAGATGGTAGTCATGGGAAGGGCGGCAAGGCTGACAAGATTCAGGCTCCCGTCAATGATGGACTACCATGAAGCTGAAGCCGCATTGGACGGACTGGGCATCGCGGACCTTGCGGGAAGATTCTTTAATGAATTAAGCGGGGGCGAGAAACAACTCGTTCTTCTGGCGCGGGCACTCTTTCAGGACACGCATATACTCCTTCTTGATGAACCTACATCTCACCTCGATTTTAAGAACCAGTTCATGCTCATGGATGTTATTCAGGATGTGACGAAGAAAAAGCACCTCGCGACTATAATCAGCCTCCACGATCCTAATTTGGCAGCGCGATATTGCGACTGCATGGTGATGCTTAAATCAGGAAGGCTTTATAAAGAGGGATTGAAAGATGATGTTTTCAAAGAGGATACACTGGAACAGGTCTATGGAATAAAAGTTCGGGTGGAAAATACGTCCCATGGGACATCAGTTGTAGTTCCGGAGCAAAGGCGAGATAAGATATGAAGCATCATAAAATAGCCATGTTTCTTGCGGCCCTGACCCTTTTGGGAGCTGTCATCATGTCTCTGGCTCTGGGGCGTTACCGGATTGATCTTAACACGCTCGCTCGGATTTTATTTTCCGTGTTACAGGGAGACAATGGAAATATGGTTCTGGCAACTCCTTCCATGGTTCTTTTTTCAGTGCGTCTGCCCCGTGTAATCGTTGCCGTAATGGTAGGCGCGTCGCTTTCAGTTTCCGGGGCGGTTTTCCAGGGTCTTTTCAGGAATCCCCTTGTTTCTCCCAGTATCCTCGGGGTAACTTCCGGAGCGAGCTTCGGAGCCGCGCTGGCTATATTTTTTGCAGGCAATACGGCCTGGGCAGTGGGGTCGTCCGCATTTCTGTGGGCGCTTATCGCTGTATTCCTTGCATACCAGATCGGCCGTCGGGGAGGCAATTCAGTAACAAGTCTTGTCCTTGCAGGAGTTATCATATCCGCGCTTTTCACGGCAGCCGTCTCCTTTCTCAAATACAAGGCTGACCCCTATAATCAATTGCCTGCTATCGTATTCTGGACAATGGGGAGCTTTAACAGTGTCATCTGGACCGATGCTGTTCGGGTTTCCTCACTTATTGCGCTGGGGCTGGTCTGCATCTATATACTCCGATGGTGGCTCAATCCAATGGCTTTAGGCGATGAAGATGCAACAACTCTCGGAATTAATGTGCCGCGCGCCCGCTTCATATATATTTTTATAACCACACTCATAGTCGCGGCATCGGTGTCGATATGCGGCAACATAGGCTGGGTCGGTCTTGTTGTTCCACATATGGCGAGAATTATTGTAGGTTCCGACCATGATGCACTCATCCCATTTTCAGCGCTTTCAGGCGGCATTTTCATGCTCGTCATGGATACACTGGCACGAGTGTTGCCCGGCGGAGAGATACCTGTAGGCATACTGACTTCCCTTATCGGTGCACCTTTTTTTGCCTATTTGCTCATTACCAATGAACGGAAGGGAGAGTGGCAAAATTGACACGCTACCGGCAAAAGCCGGTGGATTCCTACAGGCTAACCTTGCTGATGTCGAATAAATTCAACATCAGCGGCGCGCCAAAACCTCCATCTTTAGATGGTGGTATATGATGTGTAAAACCGCCGACTTTAGTCGGAGGATATCTATAAGGAGAAGAGATGGGTGAGATAGTTTGGAATTCAAGGGGCTATAAAAAATTTGATGTTGAAAGAGCTCAGGAATACACCCGTATAGCCAACGAGGTCTTTGCGCCGATCTACCCTGTCATAGCAAATAGAATTATTGAACGATGCGCTGTTGAGGAAGGCCTGTGCATAGATGTGGGCAGCGGTCCGGCAAACCTTGCTGTAGCTGTAACAAAAAGAACAAAACTGACAACTTGCGCCATGGATTTTTCATCGCACATTTTTCCCATGGCCATGGAAAACATTGTTTCAGCCGGACTTTTAGGGCGAGTTACACCGGTAGTGGGCGATGTGCATCGTATGCCTTTTCAAAACGATACTGCAACGCTTGTGGTTAGCAGGGGCTCCATGCGTTTCTGGAAAAACAAACCTGCGGCTTTTCGTGAGATTAAAAGAGTCCTCAGACCGGGTGGAAAAGGCTATGTAGGAGGCGGTGCCGGCTCAACAGAACTGAATGAAGAGATAGGCCGGAAAATGAGTGCCTTCAATAAAGGATGGAATAACAGACCGAAATTCAAGTACCGGAGAAATGATGTTCCCTATTTCGAGGGAGTCATGGCAAAAGCAGGTTTTAAACAATTCGAAATCATTAACGACGATTCAGGTTTCTGGATCTATGTGGAGAAAGAAGGATGATAAGAGAGGATTTATCGTTAATAACGAACATAAAAATATCCGGTTTTCGTATAAATATTTTGAATTTCTTCATTATCCTGCTCTTTGCTTTTATCGTCTTGCCGTCAATCCATGAATGCGCTGCTGCTGAGAAGACAAAAACCGTTATTGACCGGATCGGGAGAACTGTCAAGATACCGATAGACCCACAAAGGATCGCCTGCTTTTTCGGACCTTCTTATGAAAAAGTCTACCTTCTGGGTTCGGCGGACAAGGTTGCCGTTATGTCCATCAGGCAACCGCCGTGGTCACAAAAATTGAACCCTGCACTTGAAACAATGACAATAATGCCTTCCTATACTGACCCTGATGTAGAAAAAATTCTTTCCCTGGGGGTTGATCTTGTTTTTTACTGGAACATGAGCCAGCAGATAGAAAAAATGTCGGCAGCAGGTATTCCGGTTGTTTGCCCCACGTCAGCCAAAAAGCCGCCGAAGACTATGGAGCAGTTCATACAAAGCTACAAGGAGGATATCCGCTTTTACGGGGAGGTTCTCGGTGAAAAAGCCAAAAAAATTGCTGACGCCTATTCTTCCTACTATGACAAGCGCGTAAGGAAAGTGCTGGCTGTAACATCCCGGATTCCTGAGAGCAAAAGGCCGAAGGTATATTACGTTGCCGGCAGGAATATATTCGGCACCCAGGGGCGTTATTCCCTGGGCCACTGGCTCGTGGAAATGGCAGGGGGAACCTTCGCGTCGAAGGACCTGAACACCTACTTTGCCGATGCCTCCATGGAACAGATCATAACATGGGATCCTGACGTAATTATCGTGGGCGGCCTCACCTCTGCTGATACCATAGCTGCCGACCCCCGCTGGCAGGTCATTAAAGCGGTGAAAGAAAAAAGAGTCTATACCTGTCCCGAAGGTGTCTTCCTCTGGGGACATGGAAGCAGCGAGGTTTTTCTTTTCGCCATGTGGCTTGCACAAATTCTCCATCCCGATAAATTTCATAATCTTGATCTTGAAGGGGAAGTAAAAAACTACTATGAGAAGTTTTACCATTATACGCTAAGCACCGAGGATGCGAAAAAAATCCTGAAACGCATACCTCCGGCAGACTCCGAAAAATTCAGGCTCATCGGCCCTTAAGGATTTATTCTTTTGTATTACACCGTTTTCCCGCAGTTCCTGATAAGCCGTCCATTCACATACCTCCACCTCAATACAATATTGTTGGTTTATGCAACAACAAAGTTTATTATATCACTCTGTAGAATAATATTTCAGTTTAAATATAATGTGTTGATATTATATATATTGACTATTATATTTTATTGTGGTATCAAAGATATATGAACTACATATCGGTATTTTATATATGTACATTCACAACAATTCTCCTGG
>Ga0351906_1015_pt1 | contig 56918 bp, 58 predicted proteins | sample BONcelHT113001E5_FD_206866 | JGI IMG/M metagenome (GOLD analysis project Ga0351906, IMG submission 206866) | Enriched cells from coal bed in the Powder River Basin, Montana, United States - BONCAT cells T11 rep1 HSBNCT.T11.300.1.E5 ... | reverse complement strand
TTCCTCTGCCGGTTTTCCTTTTCCTGGAACAGATGGAGAAGAACCTCTGTCTTTATCCGGTTTCATCAGAAGACTGAGGTTTCTACGTGCAACCTGGTTGTCAGGGTCGATGTCAAGAGCAGTGATAAAACATTTCTGAGCATGGGTAAATCTGCCCATCTTTGCATATGTATATCCAAGGTTGGTAATTGCGTTAATATTTCCGGGATCTGCAGTATATGCACGTCTGAAATAGGTAGACGCCCGCTCATAATCTCTGCGGAGAAGTGCGTCCTCTCCCCGCTTGAGGAGGGTTTTAAGTTCTCGCTTTATAGCGGTGTCCATTTTCCCTCACATTAATTCATTGATCCTGATATACAGAAGAGTTCATCTCTTCACGCCTTCCCTGATATTAGACATATTCGGTGTATAGATTAAATAAATTGTGTAATTGTCTCGATCTATAGATATGAGACGCAGTCAGTCTTATTCCATAACAAATACTGCCGCTGCAATAACGGTTGTCCACTTTCCTGATATATCTCCGTTTGCAGACTGACAGATGTTTGAAGTTTCTATAATTTTTCCACTGGCTTTGTAGATCTGTTCACGTTCCTGCCATGCGGTATCTGGATCAAACTCTATACCTAAGGTGGTTGCAAGCATCGTTGCCGCCAGGTCTTCTGCATATTCTCCTGAAACAATCTCCGATTCACCGTATGCATGATGCTCGGAAAGATACCCGTAATGATCCGCCTCTTTTGGCAGGGCAAGACCTACTGCTGCGCTTACAAGTCGGTTAGGCTCGTTTGTATCGGCACGAGCCAGAACGGTGTAGACAATTTCTCCCGGATTTAGGTCCCTCAATCCTTCAACCCGGGTAACCTCAGCACATTTCGGTGGAAATATGGATGAAACATATACTAGATTAAACATTTCGATACCCGCGGCACGAAGTGCTGCTTCAAATGAAGCCAGCCGATCTTTGTGAACACCTACACCCCGGGTAAAAAAGACCCTACGTGGGACACTCATCATCATCATGATTCAACCCCCCAACTCTTAAGATTATTCGGGGTCATATTGGTTCAGCTGAGTTTGGTTACAAGGTATCGTTATTAGGTTTTCAGTCTGACATATATGCGACTTATATCATGAAGGCTGCGCTCGGGTTAGAGGACGGACGATTCATTATCGGGGATGGATTCGGGGTAGATGGAGAGACAACCGGCGAGCTGGTCTTTAGCACGCAGATGTCGGGATACATGGAGGCATTGACTGACCCCAGTTATCACGGCCAACTCCTTCTCTTCACATACCCCCTGATTGGAAATTATGGTGTAGATAAGGAAAATTTTCAAAGTTCTCGAGTCTGGTCGTCAGGGTGCGTGGTTCATGAACTCTGTACACAGCCTGCCGGCAGGACCGCTCTCTCACAATTTTTTGAAGAGGAGGGTCTCCATGGTATCAGCGGGGTAGACACGCGGTACCTGACAATAAGTATCAGAGAGCAGGGAACCATCCGTGCAGGACTCATCGTGGGAAGTGATGATGGGGAAGAAGCGGTAAAACTGGCACGTTCTGCACCGGATATCAGGAATCAGGCATTAATTCCGGGTGTGTCATGTAAGGAACCATCTCATCTTCCTGGCTCCGGGCCACGTGTTGCAGTTATTGATCTTGGCATTAAACACAACATTGTGAAAAGTCTGCATGATCGAAGCGCAGATCTATACATCTTCCCTCACGATACTCCACCTGATGAGCTCATGGGATGTAAACCTGATGCGCTCTTCATCAGTAACGGCCCTGGTGATCCACTTCAGGCAAAGGAGGCAATATCTGCAGTTAAGAACCTTGCTGGTGAACTTCCAATCTATGGTATCTGCATGGGTAACCAGATCTGCGGACTCGCTCTTGGTGGGAAGACAGAAAAGATGAAATTCGGACATCGTGGTGCGAACCAGCCAATACGATATAAAGACGGCAGAGTTGTAATCTCTTCCCAGAATCATGGATTTGTTGTTCTTGAAGATAGTCTGCCGGAAGGGTGTGAGGTTACATTTACGAATTGTAATGATGGATCTCTGGAAGGATTTGAGGATGAATACCTGAACCTTTATTGTGTTCAGTTTCATCCTGAAGCGCATGCAGGACCGCATGACACAGAAAAGATGTATTTTGATATGATGATGCGGAGGCTGTCCTGATGCCACGGGATCTGACAATAAAAAAAGTGATCCTGATTGGTTCAGGCCCGATACAGATAGGCCAGGCTGCGGAATTTGATTTTTCCGGATCGCAGGCTTGTCGCGCACTGAGAGAAGAGGGTGTCAAAGTAGTACTGGTTAATAGTAACCCGGCAACAATTCAGACCGATCCAGACACAGCGGATGTCATCTATGTAGAACCGCTTCAGGCTGACGTCATTGCAAAGATTATTGCAAAAGAGAAGCCTGATGGGATCCTTTCTGGTATGGGTGGACAGACTGGTCTGAACCTTACCGCTGAACTTGCAGAGATGGGCGCACTTGAAGGGGTCAGAATTCTTGGAACACCACTAAAAGCCATCTATGAAGGTGAAGATCGGGAAAAGTTCCGTGATCTGATGAACCGTATTGGCGAGCCGGTGCCAAAGTCCATGATTGTCAGTTCTCTCGCACAACTTGATGAAGCTGCAGAGATTGTCGGATTTCCTGCAATTATCAGGCCGGCGTATACCCTTGGGGGAGCAGGAGGTGGAATTGCCTACAATGCTGATGATCTTCGCAGAATAACCGAGCTGGGCCTTGGCAAGTCACGTATTCATCAGGTACTTGTAGAAGAGAGTGTTGCAGGCTGGAAAGAGGTTGAGTTTGAAGTTATGCGTGATGCAAATGATACCTGTATCACCATATGCGGGATGGAGAATGTGGACCCGATGGGGATCCATACTGGTGAGAGTGTTGTAGTTGCTCCGATTCAGACACTACGGGATGATGAGTTTCATGTTCTTCGAAACTCAGCGCTCAAGATCATCCGTGCTCTTGATGTTCAGGGTGGATGCAATATTCAGTTTGCATTTAAGGCAGATCAGGAGTATCGTATCATTGAAGTTAATCCCCGTGTCTCCCGTTCATCAGCCCTTGCGTCAAAAGCAACCGGATACCCTATTGCGCGTGTTGCTGCAAAAATTGCGATAGGTCTTAACCTTGATGAGATCCTGAACACGGTAACTGGTAAGACGCCTGCCTCATTTGAGCCTTCTATCGATTATGTGGTCGTAAAAGTGCCTCGTTGGCCGTTTGACAAATTTAAAACTGCAGACCGGACACTCACAACCGCGATGAAATCAACCGGGGAGGTAATGGCAATTGGCAGGAACCTGGAGGAGTCGTTTAAAAAAGCGCTTCGTTCACTTGATAACGATCCTGTCAGGCATACGAACCACGGTGAGATTCGCATGATCCTCTCCCGCCCTACCGATGAACGATTTGCCACACTTTTTGATGCTTTCAGGGAAGATTTCACGTTAGATGAAGTTTTTGACCTGACAAAGATCACTCCCTTCTGGCTTGAAAAAATCAGAAACATCGTAGATGTTGAGCGGGTACTGACCACCGGTGGGACAGACGATCAGATACGACTGGCTAAACGCTATGGATTTTCAACCAGTGAGATAGCCATTCTCACAAACCGGTCAGAACAGGAGATCAATGATCTCTGTGGCAATCCGGTATACAAGATGGTAGATACCTGCGCAGCAGAGTTTCCTGCTCAAACCCCCTACTTTTACTCAACCTGGGGTGATGATAACTGTGAACTGACCCGTTCAGGAAAAAAGAAGGTAATGATTCTGGGTTCTGGTCCGATCCGGATTGGACAGGGAATTGAGTTTGATTACTGCACAGTACATGCAGTGAGTGCCATCAGGGAGATGGGGGTTGAAGTTCATGTGGTGAATAATAACCCTGAAACGGTTTCAACTGACTTTGATACCTCAGATCGGTTGTTTTTTGAACCGATGTCACTAGAAGATGTCATGAATATCCTCAAAGCAGATGATTACTTCGGGGTTATGGTGCAGTTTGGTGGTCAGAATGCAGTAAATCTTGCAGTCCCTATCCGTGATGAGATTGAACGACTTGGCCTGAAGACACAGATTCTGGGCTCTACTCCGGATGCTATGGATCTCGCTGAAGACCGTGACCGGTTTAGTGTTCTTCTTGACAAACTGAAGATTCCTTCCCCACCCAACGGGTCTGCAACAAGTGAGGAAGAAGCCCTTGCAATTGCTGAACGGATTGGGTATCCATCACTGGTGCGTCCATCTTACGTTCTGGGTGGTCGCGCAATGGAGATTGTGCATGAGGCTGCTGAACTTTCTGCGTATATGCATGAAGCTGTTCGCGTATCCCGTAGTCATCCGGTTCTCATCGATCGGTTCCTTCAGAATGCCATTGAGCTAGATGTTGATGCAGTATGTGATGGAAAAGACGTCCTCATCGGCGGTATTATGGAACATATTGAGGCTGCAGGAGTTCATAGCGGTGACTCAGCATGTGTGATTCCCTGTCAGTCACTATCGCCTGAAATCCTTCAGACGGTGCAGGAATACACCCGCAGACTTGCGATCGGTCTTGGTGTAGTCGGGCTCGTGAACATTCAGTATGCAGTTCAGAATAATACGGTCTTTGTACTTGAGGCAAATCCCCGTGCAAGCAGGACTGTTCCCTTTGTTGCAAAATCCACCGGAATTCCACTTGCAAAAATTGCAGCAATGGTCATGATGGGTGCAAAACTCTGTGATCTGCCCTATCAGGAGCGGACAATTGACCATGTTGCGGTCAAAGAAGTTCTTCTGCCATTTAACAAGCTTCCTGGTGTTGATACTGTTCTCGGGCCTGAAATGAAGAGTACCGGAGAAGTTATGGGGATTGATTATGACTTTGGCCGGGCGTATTATAAGGCAAGTATAGCGGCGCACAACCGGCTTCCCCGCTCAGGTAATATTTTTATCTCGGTGACTCAGGATCTTCGGGAACAGATCATTCCTGTCGCTCGTGCATTTCTTGAAAGTGGCCTTACAATCTATGGTACTAGTGGTACAGTAGATTACCTGAATGAAAATAAGATTCCTGCAAATCTCGTCAGAAAGATCCAGGAAGGTTCACCAAATGTCATAGATATGCTTCGAAACGGGGAGATCAGTCTTATCATTAATATATTTGCAGACCGGCGAGCCAGGCAGGATCATATCCAGATTATGCGGACTGCGGTTGACTTCCAGGTTCCCTATATTACAACAATTCAGGCGGCGCTTGCTGCAGCCCAGGCAATAAACACCGTAAGAGTTGAAAATCTGACGATAGAGCCTCTTCAGCACTATATCTGCTGATTATCTGCTCTCTTCATCATACTGATCCTTTTTTTTAAAATCTCCCGGTCTGATCTGAAGATGATATGCAGGAGGTTTTTCTTTTCATCACGTTCATACATATACGGCTGCGTAAATTCTATTACATTCAGGAGAAATATTATGGGAAAGGGCACAGTTGTTCTTGCGTATTCTGGAGGTCTTGATACCTCAATCTGTATTCCGCTGCTGAAAGAACAGTATGGATATGATCGGGTTGTGACCGTCGCCGCTCATGTTGGTCAGCGGGATGAAGAAATTTCAGTTGCAGAAGAGAAGGGAAAAAAACTTGCTGACAAGCATTACACAATTCATCTTATACAGGATTTTATTGATCGGTGTCTTTTCCCTTCGATTAAGGCAAACGGTCTGTATGAAGGATACCCGATGGGTACATCCCTTGCAAGGCCGGTAATTGCTGAAGCAGTTGTTGAGGTTGCCCGCAAAGAAGGAGCTAATGCAGTTGCTCATGGCTGCACAGGGAAAGGCAATGATCAGCTTCGGTTTGATGTGGTTTTCAGGTCTGCAGGACTTGAAGTTATTGCTCCTATCAGGGAGAAGAATATGACCCGTGAGTGGGAGATAGGGTATGCCGAGCAGCATGGGATCCCGGTTTCGGTGAATAAAGAAAAACCCTGGTCAATCGATGAGAATCTCTGGTCACGAAGTATCGAGGGTGGAAGGTTAGAGGAGCCTGATTATCACCCGCCTGAAGAGATCTATGCCTGGACAACTTCACCGATGGATGCACCTGACACTCCGCAGGAGATAACGCTTACCTTTGAGCACGGTCTTCCGGTTGCTATTGATGGGAAGAAGATGGGGGGTCTTGATCTCATAAAAGAGCTCAATCAGATAGCCGGTCGCCATGGTGTCGGGCGTAATGATATGATGGAGAACCGGGTCCTTGGGATAAAGGCCAGGGAAGTCTATGAACACCCGGCAGCGACAGTTCTTCTGACTGCTCATGCTGACCTTGAACGATTAATTTTAACCCGTGAAGAGTATGCATTTAAGCAGTCAGTTGATGCAAAGTGGGCACAACTGGCATATCATGGGTTGATTTATGAACCGCTATGGGATGCATTAAATGCATTTATTGATACCACTCAGCAGCGGGTAAATGGTACAGTGGACTTGCGCTTGTTCAAAGGATCTGTGATCGTTCTTGGCCGCTCCTCTCCTGATTCGTTCTATTCAATTGATGTAGCCTCGTTTGATTCGACATGTATTGATCAGACCCATGCTATCGGATTCTCTCATTACTATGGCCTTCAGGCACGACTGGTCAGAGCGAAAACCAATATAAAATAATTTTTTATCATAACCCCCACGATATGTTGATATCACCTGAATCAGTGGTTGGTGGTTTTTTTCAGTTCATCTGTTTTCGAATAAATAGTGATGTAATCTGACTGCATCTCAGCTATTTTTCTTAACACTCACGAATTTTTCATTTGAATAATAATCTACATGTTTTATGACATCCGAAACATCATCTCATATCCGGATACCTGTTTCCAGTCTGTATGATATCCCGATGAAACCTGATGCAATCAGAAGTTTTTATCACCAGTACTCAGCATCTGGTAATCAAAAAGGGCATACAATCCTGAGTCTCTCAGATGAGATGTTGACGTGGGTATCAGGGGTGTTTTCCGAGGTATCTGTCTCTTCTCCTCCACCAGGTCCGCAATGGAGTTCCCTTATTGAGATTGCAAAAGAGCAGGGATTTTTAGGATTTCTTTACTATCGTATCAGCACTGCAAAATTACAATCTATACTACCTGAGAGCATTTACAGAGAATTGAAGAGAGAATATCATCAATATTGTGTTCGGTCTTTTGCATATGAAAAACAGGTTTGTTCTCTGGCTCATTCGCTCTGCACGGCAGGGATTGAGCATCTGTTTCTCAAAGGTCCTGCACTTGGATATCAGATATATCAAAGCCCGAATCTTCGCCCATTTAGAGATATTGACCTGTTAATTCGCCCGGATGATTTTAGAGCGGTATCGGGTATCCTTCAGCGTCTTCATTACCATAGTACCTTTGATGCCTTCTCTACCTCATCTGAGCTGTATCATCATCAGGTATTTCTCCCTCCTTTGGGATCTGGCTATTTACCGGTTGAACTCCACTGGAGACCTCTCTACAATCCGGTTCATCAAAGCAGCATCTCATTTGATGCACTCTATTGCTCATCAGATCTAGTTTCCACGCCCTTGGGAGAAATCCGGTCCCTCTCACCTGAAGATGCACTCATTTACGCATGTGTGCATATGAGTATTCAACACGCAGGAGAGATCAGGCTGATATGGATGATTGATATTCTCCTGCTCATCAATAAGATAAAACAACAAAATCTCTGGAATTGTATGGCAGAACGGATACAACTCTGGAATGCAGGGGCGGTTGTGAAGAGAACCGGCGGCGTGATCTGCCTCTGGTTTGAATCATCACCCCTGATTGGGAGTGTAGAGTGGGATGCATTTGATGATGGAGGTAGTGAAGATCTGAATTCTGCAGATCGCGTGAGTTCAGGGAAAGAGCACAAGATCTGGACTCAGGTTCATAAGATGCCAACACTGGCAGGAAAAGGTCGGGCTATCTTTCATTATTTTGCTGCAACCAGGGCTGTTCATAGGACTGGCAAACCAGCGAACGTTCTGGAATATTTTAATATCTGGTTATCAATTGTCAGAATTGTGATGCAGCGATGGCGGGATGGTTAATTTATATCAATAAGGGGATTTTAACTGGGTATATACCGTTATGATCCTCTCTTCTTATCTGTGATCTACGCAAATATTCCTGTATTTTTGGAACTGGATTATCTCTTTTCAACTGGAAGGAGATTATCTTTCCAGGGTCTTTTGGGTATTGCGCTCCTGATACCGCCGGTTCATCACCTGGAGATATATCTGGAATGAAAAAGACAAATCAGTTATAATTCAGGGTTTATCGCTATTTATGCAGACGATAATGAATGATTCACCTGTTGCATCTTTTGAAAAGACCGGGTGGAACCAGTACTGGGAAGAACAGTTTCAGAAATTTAACGGTCCCTATCTTCCAGGCAGGGTCTGCACAGTTCATAAAACCCGGTACGAGGTGATCATTGAGGGTGCAGTAATTTCTGTTCCGGTGTCAGGGGCGATGAAATCTCAAAAGTTATTTCCGGTAGTGGGGGATTTTGTTGTTATTCTCCATCAGCCTGAAACAGCCACAGAGATGATCGTTGCCATTCTGCCGAGAAAAACGGTCCTGAGCCGGGGAGGTGCCGGTGATTCTGCCGGTGAACAGTTTCTTGCTGCAAATATTGATACGGTTTTCATTGTGACCGAACCAGGACATGATTTGAGTATCCCTCGTATTGAACGGTATCTGCTTCTTGCGCATCAGGCGGGATGCCTGCCGGTTGTGATCCTCAATAAATCAGATACCTGTGATGAAATCTCGGGACATCTAGAGCAGGTACGGGCAGAAATCAAGGGCATTCCGATCATCGCCCTGAGTGCTCAGGACAAAACCGGGCTCGATCAGCTTCATCCATATCTCACCTCCGGTTCAACGGTGGTTTTTCTCGGGTCATCAGGTGTTGGAAAGTCTACCCTGGTAAATGCGTTATCTGGTCTAACTCTCCAGAAAACCGGCGATATCAGGGAGGATGATGGGAAGGGACGACATACTACTACCTCACGCCACCTCTATTCACTTCCACAGGGGTACTCGCTGATTGACACTCCGGGTCTTCGTGAGATCCGGGTCTGGACTGCAGAGGAGAGTATTGCAGAGACGTTTGAGGATATTCATGATCTCTCGACCCGGTGCAGGTTTTCAGACTGCACTCATGATGCTGAACCGGGATGTGCAGTCAGGCAGGCAGTGGAGGAGGGAGCACTCTCAGCTGACCGGCTGCTCCGGTACCGCAAGATTCTCAAAGAGGTAGCATTTGAACGGGAAAAATCTGAAATCGGGCTAAAAAGGTTAGAGAAGAAACGATTCAAAGAGATCAGCAAGACTGTGAAAGCGATATATGATTCCGGGACCAAAAAGCCGAAGTGGTAAAGATGAATACGTTCATCAGAAAAGGTATCTGGATTTATAAACTCTCAATCCATGAGAGTAGCATTTATATTCACCATCTATAGCCCCTCTCAAAAATGATAATGCCGGATGTGTTCATCAGTATAATGGAATAGATGAGTAGTCAGCCTTGGAGAAGATTGTGTCATTGCTTCTCTTCCATATTTTCTCCGATATACGTGATGAAATCCTGGCTGATGAACCGCTGATTTGCCTATTTTCCTTCTCCCAATGATTCCATCATCTGGTAGAAATATTCTGGCTTTTTAGTCAGGTACAGGTGGTACCAAGCCTCAAGGGATGCTTCCCGCATGACGTTGAGTTTTTTCATCACCTCGTATGTGAAGTCTACTGCAGCAAAACCACCTGCAGTGATGAGATTCCCATCAACTACTGCGGGTGTTGAGACATAATATTCCTCCCCGGTATAATTCGGGCAGAACTGTTTCAGTACCGCGAGGTCATTGCTTGTATGTGGGCGGTTATTAAGTAGTCCGGTATTGGCAAGCCCCATGGTCGCGCCGCAGATAGCACCGATAACCATCCCGGTCTCAAGGAAACCCCTGACTCTTTCGAGGATAGGTTCCTGTACTGGGTCAAGCCATGTCATTGCTCCGGGAAGGATAAGTACTCTCTCAGAAGATGGCTCAATATCATCCATCGTCATCTCGGGAATAAGCCGGATTCCTCCCATAGTAGTGATGGGATCACAGGTCCGGCCACAGAGACGAAGCTGATACGGCTGATCCGGGTGCTCAAAAAACCTGCCTGATATCAGTTCGGCAAGGAGATATGCCGGTTCCCAGTCAGCCATAGTATCCTGGACATAGAGGTACAGAAGACGTGTCATTCTCACTGATGGGTGTCAGCCTGAAGATAAGGCTTCTTATCGGATAATGATAATCCGGGGAGCGAAGATACAAACCGGTTAACCTGATAATACTCAAAGATTATTCAGCTTCCCTTCTTCAGTAGCCGGATTCATGGGAGTAGTGTCTGGAGATCGTCTGATGTTTCAGTGAAGGGAATATCTGATGCAACTTTAAGAAACGAAAACGGAGGTAAATACCTCGATCTTGAAGAACATTTGCATTCATTATTTCCAAGGAAGGTGGAGATTCTCACAACCGACGGGGTTTCCAAATATGTTCTCCCATACATCTCCCGTGAGGTGGTGTGGGTTTGAACCGTGATCGTAACCCCAACCCTAATTCCATCGAATTCGATGGAATTAAACAATAAAACTGACTGTCAATTATGATCCCCCCTGAAACTTGAACCGGCTTGAACAAGGGTTTGGTTGTATCAACCGTATCGGGCAGAGTGAAGTCTGTCACCTCTGGAATCTGGTAGCTGCATAGTCCAGAATTGGTGATGTCTGGAAACCCCTCCTTGAGAAACTGGAGAGAGAACGGGATGCTCCTCGGGGTCAGGTCTTTGATGTTCGGGAGGGTCTGTATTCGGTTGCTGAGTACACTCTGGATTATGAACAGATCAGAGATCTCAAAATATTTTAAGGAAGGATACTCGACGGCTTTTTTACGTTACAAGTCATATAAGACAGTACTATGTCAGGGGAAGAAATTTCAGATAATCAATCATCTCAGACAATGGGCCCTTCTTTTACCAAAATTCCCGGTTCATCTCTTACCGATAGAATTTATGGAATTTTTCAGATTCAGGGTGAATCAGTGATAGAAGAGATCGCTGAAAGTGATCTCCTTGAATAATATCATTGATATTCCATCAGGAAGCCAGGTGATCGTGGACACCAATATACTTGTCTATCTTACTGCTCCGCATCCCCGATATTACGAGAATCATACTGCATTAGCTCTCTGATCTTTTGGGAATCCTTCAGTGAACTTTTTAGGGAACCTTTTGGTGGACTTTTCTCCGAACTTTCTTCTCCATCGCCCGGTTTCTCCGAACCCTCCCGTTCTTTCCGGTGAATGATTACGGTGAACAGGCTTCCTTCCCGGTCATCAGAAAAATCGATGGCAGGCCAGTCTTCAAGAGCCTGCTTGATGCCAGAGCCAAGTATGGTTCCTCCTTCAGCGTTGGCAAAGGCTGTCTTCTCCGAGCGCTATTTGGGAGAGGAGGTCATCAGGAATCATCGAGGAAATTCACTTGGGTACCCCAATAAGTAATCTCAGAATTTCTCTAATCTCTTTAAATGAATCACTTTCGAAATTCCAGTACCCTTCTTTTGCAGCAAGGCCAATATACATGGTAGATTCTTTTCTTGAGGCAATGAATACTCGCGCTTTGGCTTTTGAGCGGTTTTTCGGTGGAACTAATGCTTATTTTCATCTCTCCCCATCATCGAACCTCAAGATTCAAATCAAACAGTGTCTGCAATTTTGATATGTTGAATGATTTAACTCTGGTCTCATCCTCAGCTCGTTCGATTCTATGTACCCGGAGAACATCATCCGGCAATTCTGACAATGCCAGATATGCATTTTTCACGCATTCCAGACTATGAGTTGATGCAAAAATCTGCACATTATATTTTTGAGTCATTATTCCGATGACTGTCCAGATTTTTTCTTGCGATGAATGATGGAGTCCGTTTTCTATCTCATCAATCATTATTGCCCCATTCTCACAATTTATTATTCTGATAAGAATGTCAAGCAGTCTCATCATACCTTCCCCCATGAGAAGTAAGGGAATTAATCTCGGTGCACCGATATCACCCAGGATAATCGGCTCATCTGCAATAATTCCTATGCTTAATCGTTTGAGTCTGGGTTCTATATTCTGCAGTGCATCTATGATCTCATGAGAACGTCCAACAGAATCTATCTTCGTAAATAATTCTGCTCTCTCTTTGGAATCTAAAGCTCCCCGAGAGCTGATATAAAATGCAGGTCTTTCTGAAAACCCTGGTTTGTTAACTCTAATGCCGTTATTCGTAATAAGTATTTGAAACGGTTCTTCGTTATCACTGTTTATGAAGGACAGTGCCTGGAGGTATGTTGAATCTTTAATTTTTAGGATTTTCTCAAATTGGTGGGAAGTTCCTATGGATTCATCTGTAAATATGGTTTTATCAACTGATATCTGGAGTGTCTTTTCTCCGCTTTTATCAGTGCAGGAGATTGAAATGATTTTTGTAGAGTCGAAATTATAAAACAAAGAACTCCAAGGGCTCTCAATATTGATATTTGTCTCAAGTTTGATCGACCCAAGTCCTCTCATCCCGTTAATGGTCATTGCCAATGAGGGATTCTGCCTTCCAAAAAATAATAATATAGCCTCTAAAAATGCCGTTTTTCCGACGTTATTCTTTCCAACCAGAATATTTATACGGCCAAAATCCTGACAAGATATATTTTTAAAGCCTCGAAAATTTTTAATCTTTATTCCTGACAGCATATTCATCCCTCTACGAATATTTACCATATCCAGAATAATATAGTAATCTACCTGGTTGCTTATCAGAGTATAGATGAAAATTTGGATAAAAACGCTTCGCATTTTCTTAAAGAATCACCAAAAAAGGAGGTGAAAACCAATCATCCCCGAAGCGGATTGGTTACACTCTGCCTGTAATGGCTGACTATCGACTCATTTGATCCAGTGAAGAAGCGATCAATCCCATCGGGTCAAGGGCCTCCCCCTCTTTATCCACGGCGATCAGGTATCCCATGACCTCACTGGCAAATACCACCGATGCTGAAGTATGGTCATTTATCGGTGATACATGATCAGAAGGCTGACCCCGTTCTCCCCTGCGATACAAACCGAGATGATGGTAATCACCGTCTCAATACCAATCATTCTGGGTCCCTTCGGTGAAATCAACCTCTTCAACAAGTGACATATTCCCGGCTTAGTCAGCATAGAAGAAGATTGTGTCATCACTTCTCTTCCATATTTTTTCTGGTATACGTGATGGAATTCTGGCTGATAAACCGTTGATCCGCCTATCTCCCTTCACCCATTTATTCCATCATCTGATAGAAAACTACTTGTTAATTTCAGAGTAAAAAAAGACTGGTAAAAAAGCGGTGATTCAGAAATTACCACAGCCCACAATAGTGAGCGATAAGGGTAATCTCTGCAACTAACTGTCTCTTTTCTACCAGTTCGGAGCGGGTACAACTCTCTCCAGAAAGGTATATATGATTAGAATTCGTAGATTCATTTGTATTTCCTGTCAGGGATCGTTATTTTAGACGGTGGCGATCCACTGACACTCTATTGTTTGCGGGATTTCGTATTATGAATTCTCGTTATGCCATAACATAAAAAATGATGTTATGCTCCGCGTTTTTTGATTTGGGTTAAATTAATGTATATGGTTAAAAAAGTTAAATCATCGATATCAATCATCAACTATTAGTCGATCAAAAACTCACCAAGTATTACCATTTGTGATCATATGAGACCGGCAAGCGAGAGAGAGACCAGAAAAAAGAAGATCGATCCTCAACTTCGCAAAGCCGGATGGGATATTCTCCCATATCAGGAAAATACCTCTCTATCCTCGTACCAGGCAGTTGCCCTAGAAGAATACCCGACTAGCAATGGCCCTGCAGATTATGCTCTGGTGCTCAATGGCCAGATTATTGGCGTAGTAGAAGCGAAAAGAGAATCAGTCGGACCACAGGAAGTCCTTACCCAATCCCGCAGATATGCAAAAGGTATCCCTGACTCAGTGGCATCATTCTCATATGATGAGTATCGTGCTCCGTTTCTGTATTCATCAAATGGGACCATTATCTGGTTTATCGATGTGCGAAATGAGCGAAACCGTTCGCATGAAATTAAACGGTTTCACACCCCACAAGCACTCCGGGAACGTCTGACCAATGATTTGGATTTGGTATGTCAGAAACTCCTCAATACTCCCAATAATCACCCCCGGCTCAGACCGTATCAGATTGAAGCAAATCAGGCAATAGAATATGCAATTTCTGATAGGAAACAGAAGATGCTGGTTGCGATGGCCACCGGGACCGGGAAGACGTTCACGATGGTCAACGAAGCCTATCGGCTGATGAAGGCTGGTGTGGCAAGACGGGTTCTCTTTCTGGTGGACCGACGAGCTCTTGCTGCTCAGGCGATTCGTTCATTTGCTTCATTTGAACCTGAACCTGGCCTTAAATTCGATCAGATATACGAAGTCTATAGCCAGAGTATCTCCTTAAATGATACTGATGCCGGGGAGAAAATAGATTTTAAGAAGATCCCTGAATCATATCTGACCGATCCAAAATCTGATCATACATATGTCTATGTCTGCACAATTCAACGACTCACCATCAATCTTTTTGGGAGAGGAGTAGCTTGTTCATGCTCTGATACTTCAGATGAGGGATTAGATGAGGATGCTGCAGAGTTAAACATCCCGATTCATGCTTTTGATCTCATTATTGCAGACGAATGTCATCGGGGATATACTTCATCTGAAGAGGCAATCTGGAGGCAGACCCTTACCCATTTTGATTCGATAACCATCGGGCTGACAGCAACACCGGCATCTCATACCATCGGGTTCTTCAAAGAGAAGGTTTTTGAGTACAAATATGAAGATGCTGTCAGAGAGGGATACCTCGTTGACTGGGATCTGGTTAAGGTAAAATCAAATGTTCGTATTGAGGGTGTTTTTCTCAGGGAAAATGATGAAGTAGAATCTATTGATACCGAGACTGGCGATTCATTTACTGATCGGCTTGAGGATGAACGGGTGTTTGATGCGACAGATATCGAGCAGAAGATCACTTCGATAGATTCGAACCGGAAAATCCTCCAGGAGATTAAAAAATACGCTGATGAGCATCAGGCATACTATGGCCGGTTTCCAAAGACGCTCATCTTTGCGGTCAATGACATTCCTCACACCTCTCATGCTGATCAACTGGTAGACCTTGGCAGGGAGATCTTTGGAAAAGGGGATGAGTTTGTCCAGAAGATAACAGGGAAGGTAGATCGCCCCCTTCAGCATATCAGAGAGTTTCGGAATCGTCAGAAGCCGGGGGTGGTTGTCACGGTTGATCTCCTTTCAACCGGTGTGGATATCCCTGACCTTGAGTATATTGTATTTCTCAGGCCGGTGAAATCCCGTATCCTCTTTGAGCAGATGATCGGTCGAGGAACCAGGAAGGGAGAGCATTATGATAATAAATCCCAGTTCTGGGTTTTTGACTGTTTTGACGGGACACTGGTAGAGTATTTCAAGAAGTCGTGTGGTGTCGCAGAATCGCTCCCTCAAGGGACCGTCCGCCCACTTGAAGCAATAATTAAGGATATCTGGGATAATCGGGACCGGCAGTACAACACCCGGGTGCTGGTAAAACGGCTTCACCGGATTGATAAAGAGATGAGCGGGGATGCACGGGCATTATTCTCCCGCTATATTCCTGAAGGAGATGTGGCAAAGTTTGCAACCAAACTCGAAGGTCGTCTCAAGGATGACTTTGCCAGTACGATGGAGATTCTGAAAGATAAGGACTTCACTGATCTGTGTAAGAACTACCCCCGGAAGAAACGGTTCTTTTACCGTGACTATCTCACCGAGGATACAGTTACCTCTGAACTGGTGATCAGAGATAGCGGGGGGAATGATTACAAACCTGAGGATTATCTCACCGCTTTTTCCCGATATGTCAGAGATAATCCTGAACAGATTGATGCAATCACGATTCTTCTCGAGCGACCCCGGGAGTTCAGGCCTGAAGTCCTTGACACCCTGAGACTCAAGCTCACGCAGCAACCGCAGCATTTTACCGAAGAGAATCTTCAGCGGGCATTTCAGACCAGATACAAAAAAGCCCTGATCGATATTATCTCGATGGTAAAGCATGCAGCACGGGAGGAGTCTCCGCTCCTTACCGCTGAAGAGCGGGTGATGCAGGCGTTTGTCCATGTCTGTGAAGGTCGAACCTTTACCAGTGAACAGCAGGAGTGGCTCAATCGGATACGGATGCATCTGGTTGAGAATCTTTCCATTGCTGCTGATGACTTTGAGGATATGCCGGTATTTGCAGACCGTGGTGGGTTTGGACGGGCTGACCGTATCTTTGGAGGGATGCTCAATCAGATGATTACTGATCTCAATATGGCTATCTGTGCGGAAGGGTGATGAACTATCATCATCAATTCCTGGCGACCTACACAAAATCAACCATTATAAGATATTTCACCACTAACCACTATGGCTGAGTAGTTCATTCAATATTTCGCTCTTTGATTGATTTTATCTGGATATATATGACAGACGTTGTCGGCAAACTCTGGGGTTTTTGTAATACGCTTCGGCATGATGGGATAGATTATGGGGATTATATCGAGCAGATCACCTATCTCCTCTTCATCAAGATGGCTGATGAACGGGGCCGATCGCTTCCTGAAGGATTCGAATGGAAAGACCTCTCCCTTCAGTCCGGAACTGACCTGACCGATTACTATACGGATCTTCTCCGGGTTTATGGGAAAGAGACCGGTCTTCTGGGTGACATCTTCTCAGGAGCTCAGAACCGGTTTAACAATCCGGTGAATCTGAAACGGCTTATTGGTCTCGTTGATGAGATTGAATGGACGGCTCTGGATGTGGATGTGAAGGCTGCGGCTTTTGAAGGTCTGCTTGAGAAGGCAGCATCTGAAGGGAAGAAAGGGGCAGGCCAGTATTTCACGCCCCGGCTGCTCATTCAGACGATCGTCCGGTGTATGAAGCCTGACCCCAGGAAAGATAAGGAGTTCTCGATCTGTGATCCTGCGTGCGGGACCGGGGGGTTTTTAGTCTGTGCGTACGAATGGCTCCTGGATGAGTCGAAGGGAGGGGCATTTGACCGGTCTGATGTGAAACGGATCAAGGCTGATACGTACTTTGGGAAAGAACTGGTCCCCCGTCCCCATCGGCTTGCGTTAATGAATCTCTTTCTCCACAACCTTGAACCCCAGATCAACCTGGGTGATTCTATCGCTGAGGTCCCGGACTCACGCCGGTTTGATCTGGTCCTGACCAATCCCCCGTTCGGGACGAAGGGAGCGAATGCCGCTCCCACCCGTGATGACTTTGTGGTAGAGACCTCGAATAAGCAGCTGAATTTTATCCAGCATGTGATAACGATCCTCAAGCCAGGTGGCAGGGCTGCGGTCGTGGTCCCGGATAATGTCCTGTTTGCAGATGCTGCCGGTGATGTGTTCAAAGACCTCTGTGAGGTCTGTGATCTCCATACGGTCCTTCGCCTCCCGAACGGGACGTTCACTCCGTATAGTCCGGGGACGAAGACGAATGTGATATTCTTCACGAAAGGGTTTCCCACCGAGAGGACCTGGGTGTATGATGCCCGGACGAATGTACCCTCGATAACCAAGAAAGACCGGCCTTTATCGACGGAGCATTTTTCAGGGTTTGAAGAGTGTTATGGGGCTGATCCGGGTGGTCGAAGTGACCGTAAGGTTACGGATTCGCCAGAGGATAGGTGGCGGTCGTTTCATATCTCCGAAGTAGCCGGGGTAGGGTACAAGATAGACTCGCTCAAGTGGCTCAAAGATGAGAATATCACTGACTCGGAGGATATGTTGCTTCCAGAGGAACTGGCAGCGATGGCAATCGATGAGCTGGATGGAGCAACAGCGGAGTTAGAGGAGATATTGGAGATACTCGGGACCGGGAGTTCATAAGTGCCAATCTCTTTTTTTGATTCTATGGATAATCTACCACAATCATGGGAAATCGTAAAATTACGTGATGTGGTTACCCCTTCAAAAGAAAAGATCGAGCCTTTGACACATCCCACCCTCAAATATATTGGTCTTGAACACATCGAATCTCATTCTCGGAAAATTTTGGGTAGTGGCATATCAGGAGAAACAAAGAGTACTAAGACTGTTTTTCATTCAGGAGATATATTATATGGAAAACTTCGACCTTACTTAAACAAGGTATGCATCGCTCGATTTGATGGTGTTTGTTCAACTGACATCCTTGTTTTTAATAAAGGAGAGAAAATAGAGAGTAAATATTTAGCATTGTTTCTATTTTCCAAACCTGTCGTAGATTACACAACTCATCACTCAACAGGGGTTCAATTACCTCGAATATCTTTCGAAAAACTAGGTGCGTTGCCAATCCCTCTCCCCCCACTACCCGAACAACAGCGGATAGTAATCCAAGTTGAAAAACTGCTGGCCCGGGTGGAGGCAACGAGAGAGAGACTCAACCGGGTGCCGACCATCATGCAGCAGTTCAGGCAGTCGGTACTAGCGGCGGCCTGTTCAGGGAGATTGACCGAGGAGTGGAGGAGGAGTCACCAAAACCATTCTTCAGCAAAAGAAATTATTAAATTCGCATCAAGTAACCGAGATATTTTTTATACGTCGTTAGGTTTCAAAAATCAGAAAAAGAAACCTTCAGAAATTTCTATACTCGACCAATCAATTGAACAAAAGAATATTCAAGAGACATGGTGCTGGATAAAACTACCGGATGTAGGGTATTTGAGCAGGGGGAGGTCTAAAAATAGACCCCGAAATGATCCAATTTTATATGGTGGAGATTATCCATTTATCCAAACGGGAGATATTTCTCAATCGAATGGCAGAATATTATCCCATACTCAAACCTATAATGAAATGGGCCTTCGTCAAAGTCAATTATGGGGTAAAGATACCATTTGTATTACAATAGCAGCAAATATTGCAGAATCGGCAATTCTCACCTATCCTGCATGTTTTCCAGATAGCGTTGTGGGAATAATTACAAATAATGCCTTCTGTCTCCCAGAATACGTTGAATATTATATTCGGACAATAAAATCCGACCTTTCACAATACGCTCCAGCAACGGCTCAAAAAAATATTAATGTTGCAATTTTATCAGAGGTTCAGATTCCCATTCCACCCCTAGAAGAACAGAAGGAATTAATTCGGCAGGTAAATGCCCTCTTTTGTCATACATCTCGAATCGAGGCTCAGGTTGTAGCTGCTCGTGAGCGAGTTGAGACGATAACTCAGTCTATCCTCCATCAGGCATTCACTGGGAGACTGATTCAAAATGAAGAAACCGTTTCTTTGATTTAAAGAAAGAAGAGAATAAGAAATAAAGTGCTCATAAATTTAGATTGGACTGAAAATTATGATATTAAACTCAAAAATACAATCAAGAATTAAAGAAAACTATCAAATACGGGAAGATAATTTAAGTGATGATTATGCATGTAAAAACAGTGCGTATAAAAGAATTCATAGTCTAAAACCTGAAGAACTATCATTACGAGCTCCATTCTCCAGAGATGCTGATAGAATCCTTCATTCAATGGGATATGCTCGATATATTGATAAGACGCAGGTTTTTTTTCTAACCAATAATGATCATATTACTCATCGGTCTCTTCATGTCCAATTAGTGTCGAAAATCGGGCGAACTATAGGGAGAGCCCTACAATTAAATGAGGATTTAATAGAAGCCATTGCGTTAGGTCATGATATCGGACATGTCCCATATGGTCATCAGGGAGAATCAATTCTAAACGACATTTGTCAAAAATACGGTCTGGGTGTTTTTAAGCACAACATTCAGAGTGTAAAGTGGTTACATACCATCGAATCGGGTCATGATCTAACAATACAAGTGCTTGATGGAATATTAGGGCATAATGGTGAGAAAGATGAATATTATTTTGAACCCGTTTTAAACATTTCAAAAGAAGCATTATATAAGAAATATGAAGCAGAAAAAAGAGATCACCCAATTAATCCTTCAACATACGAAGGATGTGTAGTTCGACTATCAGATAATATTGCATATCTCGCTCGGGACATTATTGACGCAGTTACTGTAAATCTAATCAACAATGATGATCTTGAAAAATTCCCTGAAATCTGCAAAAATATATTGGAGATTGATTCTATCAACGAACATAATTTGGTCGAACTACAAGGGAAAACAATTGATATCTTGGTTAAGGATATTATCGAGACCAGTTTCGATAATAAAAATATTGGGTTGTCAACAGAAATGAGTAATTTCTTAATCCAATTCAAGGATTACAATTATCAAAAAATCTACCATAATGATAAGTTATTACAAGAAAAAATGAAAATATCTCATATTTTTAAAACACTATTCGAACACTTCGTTAAGGATTTAGAAAATGAGAACCTGAAATCACCGATATATGAAGATTTCATTAAATTAAAGGGAATTTCTCAGGATTATATTACCAAGGCTACAAATGAAGAATTAGTAGTTGATTATATCGCCGGGATGACGGATCGATACAGTGAATCCAGATTTAGATCAATAGTACTCCCCATCCGGAGAACAACATATGGGGAATAAACGTATATATATCGCAGGACCTCTTTTTTCCCAGGCAGAATTGGAATTTAACGATAAATTAAATAATTTATTAATAAAATCAGGTTTTTCTACTTTTCTCCCTCAAAAAGATGGATATGAACTGAGTGATCTAGTAAAAGATTCTAATCCTCATGATGCATCTACATTAATATTCAACTTTGACTTAGAAGAATTAAAAAAATCAGATATCCTTGTTTTCATAATGGATGGCAGGGTCCCTGATGAGGGGGCATGTGTGGAAGTTGGTATTGCCTATGCGTTAGGGATAGAATGTTACGGATTAAAAACGGATACTCGTTCCTTTATTCATTCTCAAGACAATCCAATGATTATAGGTTCATTAAAGGGTAGAGTCGCCCATTCATTTGAAGAACTATTATCACTGATAAACTAAAATCTTATTTTGATTCAGAGATGAATTCGAATTTCCACAGAAAAGCCACGGGGGATTTATCTCTCCCCCACAGGGTGTGAACATACGGGTGTACCGGATTCAGCCGTAGGCTGGCGATATAATTTCCGGTTCCATCTGAGGTGGTAGACACTCCGGTCCAGACAGTGGACTGGTAACAAACTCTCTACCAATAGCACATCTGGGGGATTATGACCGGATGCATATAAACACCCGGTGAAAAGTATCAGCCCGGAAGGTGTTTCTTCGCCCGGTCCCAGAATCGGACCGTCGCCGCAAGCACCTGCTCAGGCTCCGTCACCAGAACCCTATCCTCCCCGTCTGTGGCAAGATACGTCACCATCTCACAGACAAAGACCCCTGCTTCCTCGGCCAGACCCCGGTATATCAGGCATTTATGCACTCTCATGGTGGTTCTTATGAACTGGTTTATGATTCAAATTAAGTATTTTTCTCACATATACTATACCTATTATCTGAAAATTTAGATTCAGAAGCACCAGGGGTATTATATGGTCGAGCGGGTCATCCTTACAAATAAACCACTTGTTGAGGCAATATTTGAAATAAGATGGAAATTAAAGGAAACAAGCCCACATATCTTTATTGATGAGAATTTCAATTTACTAACCGGAATCCTATATGATAAGATATCTGATGAATATTCATTTCCGGTTAATCTGGTTCCTGATTTTATTCCATTAGAATCTTCACCTTATGCGATCAGGACACAGTTCAGAAATCAAAAAGAACAATGGCCTCTTGTTCAGGTGGGACCAGGTATTCTTACCATCAATGATACAGAATCATATGTCTGGGAAGACTTTGAAGAGAGAATTATTTATATCCTAAAATGCTTGTTCGAGTCATTCTCAAAGTTATCCAAGGAAATACAGATTGAAAGTCTGATTTTGCAGTATATTGATGCATTTGACTTTGATTATAATTCTTCTGATGTCTATGCATTTTTACAGGATCAGTTAAAACTTCAGATTAACCTTACCCCTAAACTGTTTGCTCCCGATCTAATCGATCCGCACCCTGATGATTTGAATATTGATCTGATTTATAAATCTAAAAATCCCGAAGGAAAAGTGACCCTGAAATTTTCAACAGGTCATCGAAAAGACCTTCAGGACCAGATGAAACCCGCAGTTATCTGGAATACGGTTTTTCAGTCCGAAGCAAACATAACTGACTTAAATGAGGAGAAAATAGTCGAGTGGGTAAATGGCGCTCATACAGTAACAGATCATATTTTTTTCACCATCATTGAAGGAGAACTTCTAGAACAGTTCAGATAAAAATGTCAGTCATTCAATATCAGGGAAGTGTAGTTTGGCCAGTGGGTTCAAGAAGGGATCTCACTACTCATGAATACTTATTCCCAAAAACGAGTAATATCTTATCTACAGAAAGCAGCAATCAACGGTATCAACCTTTTACATGGTATACATCAGAGAGTAACCAGAGCGTATTAATTCAACAAACTTCTATGGGGAATCAAACAACTGTCTCTCGTGTTAAAAAAACAACAGGGCTAAAAGAAAGGGTTGAAGAAATCATTGACACGGTAATTATTGAAAAGACCATTTCTTCATCAATCGATAAAAACTTATTGAAAATCTATCTGCTTCAAAAATTTCAAACGATAGGTTTTGAACAATTTCAACAATTATCAGATGATATCATAAAAAATCGGATAGAGAAGGTAGTTGCTTTAGAGTTACTAAAAAATCTCTTCTCTGATATCAACGATGAAGAATTTGATCTGATTAAAACTCATGCAAAGAGTGAGGGCTTCTTTCGATGAGGTATCTGATAGACTCTAATACCTTTATTGATCTCCTTAAACCCCGAAACCCGAACACCGATAAAATTGCAGAATCTCTCTTATTAGGTGATGATTTAGTTATCTTCTGTCTTGTTGAGTACGAAGTAAAACGAGGATACTATCTCTCATTTTTTCAAAACAATCGAATGATGTTCAGAAAAATAAGGAACAGTCACGCATCGAGCAGTTTGATGAATTAATCAAACCGTTTGAATACATTTCACAAATCAAGCCAGAGATCATCCAAGAAGCTGCATCGGTCTATGGTCAGGTTAACGCAAAAGGGCGGGCCTTTCCTGATATCGATATCCTCATTCTTGTTGTAGGGAAAAGAGATGGATGCACAATTGTTTCTTCAGACACCTATATTGAAGCCCTTAGCGGAATGTATGACGTTCCTTTTGAAAAGTGGACATAACTAATTGGGGGGGATTTATCTCTCCCCCACAGGGTGTGAACATACGAGGTGTACCGGATTCAGCCGTAGGGTGGTGATTTTATTACCGGGAGACATTTCGGCACGGCGGACCGATTAAACAAAGCCGTTTCTGTCGATCTCCTCGCCGTTGGAATGATAGACACAATAGCCCGGAGGGCCGTTAATTAACCCACCGGTCCCAGAACGAGAGTCTTACTTTACGATATATTGATGCCTTGGACTTCGATTATAATTCGCATGATGTCTATGCCTATAAATAAAAAGAACCAAGAACCAGCTGCCGGGTAATATCCTCACCAGTCGAGGAATAGGTGAAGATAAAGGCAAGCGTTGTGGTGATTGGGGCAGCGGCAAGAATTCCTCCATATTTCGGATCGATATGCTGGACAATCAGGGTTACCCCGACGATTATACCCCCGGCTGCAATGAACCTGAGCACCAGATCCAGATACTCCATATCTGATCAGAATTGAACTCCTGCCCGGAAAAAGGGAAAATATGGTCAGACAGAGATCCTCCGTCCCCCTATGGGCGACCGGTAAGGTTTATCTCCTTTCCTCCTCTTTATTTCACATGAATGCCCGTGGTCTGAACCTGCTGGTCAGCGTTCTTTGTATTACCATTCTGCTCATCCCACTCCATACTGATGCGAGAGATACCCATAACATCACCCCCGCAGAGATCAGCATGGCTGAATCATTCTATCCTGATTCGGTGGTATCACGAATCTATCATGCAGATATCATCCCGCATTGGATCAGGAATGATACCTTCTGGTTTACGGACCATGGCAGAAATTCTACTGAATATACCCTTGTGAACGCAACAACCCGGCAGATCAGACCACTCGTTGATCTATCCCGGCTCGCTGCATCACTCTCGGCAGGATTAGGGAAAAAGATTACCTCTGTCGGACTCCGGCTCTTTCCGGCGTCATATTCGCCAGAAGACAATACCCTTTCTATATCACAAGGAGGGAGACAGTGGAGCTGCAACCTCTCCTCATATACAGTATCTGAAACAACCCTCACCGCTCCGGTACAGGCCGGAGTTCGATCACCTGACGGGAAAAAGATCGCGTATGTCAATGGGGATAACCTGAACCTTTATGACCTGGCACAGGGAACAGATACCCCGCTTACCACTGACGGGACTCAGGATTACTTTTATGGGAAGCGATCCGACACGGTGCGGTACGCGGCTACCGAAGCCAGGCTGAACGAATCACCGGAAGCCTACCTGGTCTGGTCACCTGATTCGCAGAAGATCCGCACGTTCAGAGTGAACCAGAGAAACGTCTCCCCCCTCTCTCTCCTCCAAAATGCCCCTGAAAACGGAGTACTCCGCCCGATTCTCTATACATACCGGTTTGCCATGCCAGGTGATGTATCAGTTCCCTTATACGAACCGGTTATTATAGACACGCAATCTGCTGCAATAACCCCGGTTCAGTACAAACCGCAGTCCGAGGTCTCCATGATGGATACGGATCAATATGTCCTTCAGTGGTGGAGCCCTGATTGTCAGAATATTTACTCACTCTATCTCGAACGGGGAGAGAAGACTATCAGGTTCCTTACCGAAGATCCAAAAACCGGAGCCACGACTGAGAAGATTGTTGAGACCGGACCTTCATACCGGGAATCATCACTGCAATATGCAGATACTCCGAATATTGCAGTACTTCAGAAGACCGGTGAGATCATCTGGTTCTCTGAACGGGACGGATGGGGACACCTGTACCGGTATGATGCAGACGGCAATCAGAAGAATCAGATCACATCAGGAGCGTGGGTTGTTCGCAAGATACAGTATATTGATGAAGACCGGTCATCGATCTATTTCACCGCAAGCGGAAAAGAACCAGGGAATCCGTATTACCGGTACCTGTACCGGGTACAGACCGATGGAACAGCCCTCACCCTGCTGACCCCTGAGTATGCAGATCATGAGATCACCATGTCACCAGACGGGCAGTTCTTCACGGACTCATTTTCACGGGTTGACCTGCCTCCGGAGTTCATACTTCGGGCAGCTGACGGAGGCCAGGCCATGCAGATTGCAAGCGCTGACATCACCGATCTCACCAGTGAGGGGTGGAAACCTCCAAAGCAGGTGACGGTGAAAGCGAGGGACGGAATCACTGACCTTTATGGCCTGGTAACAAAACCAACCAATTTTAATGATTCGGCTACCTACCCGATTGTTGATATCGTATACCCCGGCCCGTACACTATAGTGACATCTACCCGGTTCCCTTCAGATCTCAGTTGGAACTCAAAGATTTACTGGACCGGTCAGATGCTTGCAGAACTGGGATACATCGTCGTAAATATGGATGGTCTTGGAACTGCTTACCGATCAAAGACATTTCATAATGTCAGTTACGGACACCTGAGCGATGCCGGCCTTCCTGACCACATCGCCGGAATCACCCAGATAGCAGAGCAGGATCCGTCCATGGACGTCAATAGAGTCGGGATATACGGGAAGTCAGCAGGGGGATTCATGACTGCCCAGGCAATGCTCACCTATCCTGACTTTTTCAAGGTCGGGGTTGCTGCCTCGGGAAATTATGACAGCAGACTGTATGGATCATTCTGGGGGGAGAAGTATGAAGGGATGCCAGACGAGACAGATTATCAGGAACAGGTCACAGGGAATAAGGCGTCAAATATGAGTGGGAAACTCCTGCTTCTGACTGGCGATATGGACGACAATGTCCATCCGTCAATGACCACCCAGCTTGAAGAGAACTTGATAACCGCAAACAAGAGTTTTGACATGTTTATTTTCCCGGATAAAAACCATGACCTGAATTATGATCCGGATTATATTAGGAAAATGATGGGATACTTTGTAAAACACCTCTGAATTTATGTGGGGTGTACGTTTCTCTTATCAACTACTCGGCGAAACCCTTTCTTTTTGCCCGGGTAACCGGTGCAGATTATCATCGACCTCATATCTGCGACCCAATCATGTGCAGGTATAATCGCCACTGAACCTTATTCACGGATTCATTTTTTGCAATACGTGGGTAGAGGGATATGCATTCACGCCACATAGAAGGTATCTCTGATAAATGCATAGCACCATCTCACAGACAAATACCCCTGCCTCCTCGACCAGACCCCGGTATATCCACCATTGACGCATCCATCCGACCAAAGTGATCAGCATAGAGAGGGAGGTGATCACCCCCCAGAAATCAGGCACTCCCACGGATCACACCCTCGATCAGCTCGATGAACTCACTGCTGTTCATCTGGGTGGCCAGAAACGTCCGGATAGAGAGAGCCATTTTCATCTTTAGTTGAGACCAACCGGCTGGATGCTCATGCCAGAAGAAAAACCATCACGGCAGAAGATGCCCTTATGGCATCCCAATAATCTGTTTCTCTAAAACTATCCTGACCTTACCATACACTCGTGAATTCAAGTATTACGTCTGATTTATGATCATCTCATGAATGACCTTTCCCCAGATATCGTATCCTTTCTTGCTGATATGGAGTTGATCTGAGAGGATCGCATTATTCAGGGTTCGATCAGGATTCAGGAATTCGTGGTTTATGGTTATTATCCTGACATTTTCAGGATACTTCAAACCTGAAAGGATTTCATTTGTTGTATCAATCCTTTTCCTGATTTGACCTGGATGATACTCTGCCGGGAATAGGTGAAAGAGCAGAATCTGACTCGTGGGATACTGTGTTGCCAGGTAGTTCGTAATTTCCTGTATCTGTTCAGCAACAATCTCCGGGTTATCTCCATTGAGGATATCATTGACTCCTATGAGGATAGTGCAGAAAGCAGGAGATATCTTCTTTAATGGGGCGTTCTTTAACCGATACAATAGATCTCCGGTTTCATCTCCATCGATTCCAAAGTTTATCGGATGATGCGGAGCGATATATTGCTCCCATGCCTCTGGGGCAGTCGATTCAAATCGCATCGTAATGGAATCTCCGGTGAGAAACAGGTTACATTCGCCATGGGCGATCTGGTTATTTTGCTCAGCAAACATCTGGTTCCACCATTGGTCATCGTGTGTTGGTTTCTTATTCGTAGTCCATGAATCCGGACCGGTAATTACACTGATGAAAAGGATCAGGATTAGTGCAAGAGATAGAAGTATGAGGTGAAGGCGTTTCATTTTTTCGTAAACACTCCTTATGATCTGACCCGCAAATAATGATATGATACATATCGGGCTTTAGAGAGAGAGGTTACAAATGAAGCAATTTCCGAACCTTCTCAGTGGTATAGATCCTTCCGGCCCGAATATCCTCTTTCGCCTCTGCAATACCCTTCAAATCTTCAGCGGATAACACAGCGTCGGCAGAACACATTTTTTCCGATCCTGATCTCACGCGGGTAAGTCTATCTCACCCGCAGCAAGCGGACGAACACAGATCGTTCCGGGATGAACCTCTTGCATCACGTTATCGATCTTTTCAGAGGTCTCATAAGAAAACCATGCTTCTCCACAACGTTTACAGGCCCACGATGGCACATCTTTAATCACTATCACCTGATCCTGAACTCGTGCCATGAATTCAGTCTTCCCCTCTTTCATCTCACCCTTACAGAACTGACATAATCCCGGCTTCATATTTTCTCACTCCTGAAACGTTCATTTGTCCATCGGTCATCCGGATGATATGGGAATCGTTACTCTCCTGCAACACTTCGGAAGCTGAGGATATAGGCATATGAATAAAGATTGTCGATAAAAGTCCAAATAATAAACGGTTAATCAGGACGTATGAACCACCCGACATCTCCGGAATAACTACCACTTTTCCACTGCCTGCCGCTCCCCGCATCATTGGAAATGGGCATCATCAGGGTCCTGATCGTTGAGAACGGGGGCCGGTTGTCACCAGGCGAACAAAAACGACATCAATCTGTGGCGTTGTTGCTGGGAATCGATGTCTGCGGGCATTAACCAATAAAAATGTCCAATCTTACTTCAGCCTTCCAGGCCAGAGGATTTAAAACCGTGTAGGCGGTGCTGACCGCGATATCCCTGCACGCTCCGGTAAGATTATAGACCTGCTCCTGAAGGCATTTTGTAAGTTTATTCTTCTGCTCATCGATAATGATTCGGAGTGATACTGAACCCGGAGACCGTCATGTGAACCGATCTGGACAAAACCTGGTTTGAAATGGTAGTATCCTGGTATAGGTATTCGGAATCGGGACCGGAATGATAAATCACGCCTGCATCTCTGATGATCATAAAAAGAACCAAATGACGCCTTATCCCACATTTGAGATGGATCTCAAAATCGGAGCAAAATACTTGTTTTACTACGGGGGTTATATCCCTGGATCTCTTGCATGATCATGCCTACATGTGGCTATGAACCTCTTGGAATAGCGTTGGAATATAGTATTGCAATTCTATTGAATTATTACAATTAAAGCCTGATTTGGGCTATTTTAGAATTGATTTGGAATTAAATTATATGGTTTTTCAAATAAAATTATTTTTTATCATTGAGGGCTTATTTGGGCATATTGAGATGAGGGGCTAGTATTACCCTGCATCTGTAACTGTTCCTGACTGAAATTACGTCTAAAAACAATATTAATTTCGAATGGAGTTTTATTCTGATACTGGTATGATCTTATTTTTTAACTGTTCTTCAAGATCAAGGTTCATCATTTCTATAACATTTGTCACGACCCCACGGGTATATTTTTGGAGTAACTGATCATTATTGAAGAATTCCCTGTCTTCGTTGCTGGAAAATTCTGCCCCATGAGTCCTGTATGCAATACCAAACGGAGCAAGAATATATCCCATTTGCTGAAAATTAAGAAAGATATCCATTGCAGTCTTGATACCTCCATCTTCATGGCCACAGACCAGAATTCCAAGTATTTTTCCATGGGTTAGTCCTGGTTTATTCAGATGATAGAGGTTTTGCATACAGGTTGTCCGATCTAAAAAAGTTTTCAATCGTGCAGACATGCTGTTCCAATTGATAGGTGATGAAATAATGACTGCTTTTGAGGTGGCCAGCATCTGATGAAATGTATGCATATCATCGGTTTTATTTCGGCATGGGTAATCACATGATTGGGCTCGGACTGCATAACAACACCAACAATGATCAATCGAATACTCATTCAGGTTGAATCTTTGATATGAGATATTCCTTTCTTTTAGTAATCCCTCTGCTATATCGGTCATAACACCCGTGTTTCCGGCCCTGTGGGAACTACCGTTGATAACAAGGATATCGCATGGTTCGCCAGAAGGATTGAAATCCTCTTTTAATGCAGGAATGAACTCTCCGGATGGACTGTGACAATTCGGGCAACCTTTCGGTGGTTTTATTCCGGAATAAAGAAACCCACATACCGTGCATTTCCATGTTATCTTATCATTCTGGATTATGTGGTTATCTGATGATATATCCATGTAAATCTCGTTATATTTTGTCTTCGTATGAAATAATGGGTTCGAAATTTCCTAATGAATGTAATTTTCGAGATAACGTACATTTATCAAGAAAAATTATTTTTAATCCGTTCAGTATGGGGCCCGAAGTGGGCACCATTGGGGTTTTCAAAGGATTGTATATTCTTCTCTCTACTGCTGATGAAACATACAGACTAACATAATAAATTACTGCATGAGGGTTCTCAATAAATAATAATATGAGAGACGGTGTTCTTCAGATTTTACATACACTCAATCGTTCATAATCATTGAGGCTGTTTAATTCCATCAAATACATATTCGATTAAGGTAAAATAGAGTTACAAATGTTTAGTATCGTTATTAATGAAGAGAGAAAAGAACTCCCAATCGAACAGTTACGGTTTTTTTTAATATCTGTCCATTGTGGTGATGGTTCTGAAACAGAAGGGGTGATAAAGAATTTTGCCATGATTTAGATGTCCATCTCTCCATCTAATCAAGTATTAAAATGATTTATATTCCTCCATCCTCCCATTGGAGATCTATACTTCACATAATTGTAATAAATTTCAGGAAAAAACCTGGTAATTATTATCCCCTATAGGTCTTCTCCCGGAATTTTCATAAACAACGATATATCCTTGCCTTCTTTGGTAATATACCCGTTCGCAAAGATATTCCCTTCTGTATCAAGATGTACTCCATAAAGCAAACCTGATCCAAATGAATCAAAGGTAAATGCCCCCTGTTCTCCAAAGGTTGGATCGGGTTTTCCATTCTGGTTATACCTGATAAGAACCGGGGTTTGTGTATGATGTATCTCAGTTGTACCGGCGATGATAATTTTTCCGTCAGGCTGCATGGTCTGACCCCAGGCATATTCATATCCCGGTCCATGATAGATTACTACACCGCCCTCTCCAAATGTAGTATCCAACGTTCCGTTCTGATTATACCTGAGCACCACAATATCAAAGGACCCATCACCATCTGTTTCTGCCCCGGTCACAAGGATCTTATTGTCGGGCACTAAACTCACCCAGTTCCCATAATCCGGCCCTCCGGCCTCTCCCTGGTACAGGGCAAGACCATCTGTTCCAAATGTCTCATCTATTGTTCCATTTTGCAGCAAATGAACAGTGGCAATGAAACTATTTCTGTCACCCTGAGCAACTGCTCCACCGGTGATAACCGCCCGATCTTCATCATCCAGGGCAATGGCAAACCCATAACTGTCGTTATCTCCTGAACGGTTGAGCATAAAGAGGCCATTTTTTCCATACTGTTCATCTAATCTCCCGTCAGGGTAAAACCGGAGTGCAACCATCTCTTTATGAATACTGGTATTCATCTCTCCGGCAATTACTATCTTCCCGTCCTGCTCTACTCCTACTCCTCGTGCAGAATCAGTACCGTTTCCAGGTCCACTATACCGGACTGTGCCATTATTTCCAAAAGTTGAATCCGGGTTTCCATCACCAGTATATCTGAGAAGAAGAATATCTGGATCATGTCCGTTGTGTTCCCTCCCAGCTACCAGGATATTTCCTTCAGCATCATGAGTAACACCAAACGCATAATCATCCTTCCCGGCTTCACCTGCATAAATCACCGTTCCACAATCCCCAAATGAATTATCTTTCTTTCCATCAGGGAGATACCTAAGAATCTGGATATCTTTCTGAACTGAATCATTCCTTGTTCCCCCCAAAATTATCTTTCCATCAGGCTGTATCTCCATCTCTATACTTCGGTCCTGGTTTGCATCTGGAGAATGCCAGAGATATGCACAGGACATGTATCTACCGCTGATGACAACATATGGAACACCGTCGCTGCCGGTCACAAGCCGGTAATAACTTTTTTTCGGAAATATTCCTGAGAGCGTCGGGTGAGAAAATACATAATGAACCCAGCCGGTTCCGTGATCGACAGCTCCTGCAAGCATCTCGTCACGAAACATTTTACCCGTTACATCTCCTTTCCCTGACATATTTCTCCCGATAAGATTGGGATTTCCGGCATCGGCCATGATTGTTCCGTTTAGCGAGTATACAAATACATACAGGCCGGGAGTGACCGGATCTTTGTATGGGGCAATTTCTGCATTAATCTGATCAAGAGTTTGCGGAGTATTTTTTGAAATTGCATCTGCTGTGATATTTACGAGATCAGTTACCATTTTTGGACTGATTTCTGACTCTCCACACTCTACAGGCTGATACCTGTAGATGATTTGTTCATATTCAGAAGATCCGGTTTCAGACCTGTTGTTTTTTATATCTGATAACGTGCTATTAAGCGCAGCAACAAACCCGGGATCTGTATTTTTATTAAAGGCAAAATACTCGTCAGTAACTCCTATCTCCATGAATGATGAAAATTTTTCAGGATCATCTGCATACAGGTTTATCAACGTCCGACCTGACATTTCACCATAACTCCAGACATCTGCAGATCCTCTCTCTACCATCCGGATCGCTTCCTCCGGGGATGAAACCTCGATAATCTGATCTGGTGCAGCACCGGCATTTTCGGCCATCCCGATACCACTATCATTTGTGATTGCCACAATCCGGTATGAATGAATATCTGGGATGAGTGGGCTGTCATTTTTTGTAATACCGTAGAGAACCTTGGTATCACTAATAATCGGTCCAGCCCATAAGAACTGATCTTCCCGCTGTGTAATCCTTGCAGTGGTAAAAAGAATAGTATTATTTCGCGCCAGAGTTGTTTCATACCCCTCTGCCCATGGCACAACCATGAATGAATCACGAGGTATTACCTGGCCCATATGGGTGAATGCAGATTCAAGTATATCAACTGATATTCCCTTCAGTTTTCCATTATCCAGGTAATTGAACGGTGGATATTCTTCCGTCAGGATGAGAAGATCAGAAGGTATCGATTGTGCAAATATCCCCGGAATTAAAATAAATAGTATAAGAATGGTAAAACCATAGGTTATAAGCTTCATACCATTACATCACGGGAAAAAGGTTAATAGTTATTCTTAAATATTCATCTGAAAGAGTTACAAGCGTTAACTCAAAAATGCCAGAAATGTAAAAAGTAATAACGCCCCGGCCGGGACTTTTGACCCAAGGTTTAATTCTCGAAAGACTAAATTTCCATAGAAAAGAGATGTTGAGAGAGTACTACCCTCATATTACTCTCTCAAATGTAATATGTCTCTGTATAATTAACCGATTACTTCGGACACCCACTCTTGCGCGGATGACCAAAGGTTTCCCTGATGCAACCGCTTTTGAGACCTTACCCTTTCTGGTAATGAGGAGTATAGATTCAGGGAGCATTTTGACAATATCAGATTGGGTTATCCATTCGTCTTTGTCTAATTCTATTATCTGTGGCAATGAAGTATTTATTATTGATTTCTGGGGTTCTTCGTTAATCTGGACGGTTGTTTCTAAATGTTGATCGTATATTTCGGTGAAATAATTTCTTCTGTTGCAATTGGTGCCTCTATCTCGTTTTTGATATCGGAAGAATTGATTATTGTCGTGGAGGATGGGAGATCATTCGAAGAATTTCGGACCTTACTATTTCTAAAATATAATTATGGATCTCTGGTGTTACCGTAGTAATACTTTTAGTATTGCCGATAATAATCCATATCGCTCATTAAATCAAACAGATAATATCATTAAAATATTGATGACCTTCCCACATTGACATTTATTGGAGGAAGACGTGAATAATCTACGAAGTAAATTGGATATCATCCTTTCTGACCCAGTCAGTCATACCGAATATCGGCTTCATGCTGTTAAAAGAATTTTTGAACGAGGAATATCCCGGATATGTGTTACTGACATCATCAGAACAGGTGAGATTATTGAATCATATCCTGATGATACCCCCTTCCCCTCCTGTCTTATCATGGGGAGACATCAGGGAAGGCCATTTCACGTAGTCGTTGGAATAAATATGCAGGAAAAAACAATTTATATAATAACCGTTTACGAACCACTGACTGAAAGTTGGGATCATGAATATAGGAGGAGAAAATGAAATGCGGAATTTGTAAACAAGGAACCTGTGTACCCGGTACCATCACCGTCACTTTGGAGCGAGGAACAACGACGGTGGTCATCAGGCAGGTTCCCGCACAGGTCTGTGATATCTGTGGTGAGGAGTACTTAAGCGAAGAGATTACCGATGCTGTTCTGAAGATTGCAGAACAGGATGCCAGAGCCGGAGTGCAGGTCGATATTAGGGAATATCAGGCTGTCTGTGCATAGATTCTGGAAAAATCAGGTCAGAATATTGAGATGGGTGAGTATAGTTTACGAGTGAATCGCTCCGATATCCTGTCCAGTTAAAAAAAATGGTAACAATTCAGGTTTTAGACATTATTCAAAAACCTCCTAAACTTCCGCGATAAAGTTCTTCGGTTAATTCCTATTGTTTTCCAATCTTTGTCATGAAAAACCGGGTATCCTGAAGTACCGGTTCAACATATTTCTGGATCTGGCTCCTTGAGAACGACTGCAGCATCTCGTAGTAATTGCAGTACTTCTTCAAGTGATGTTTCCCTCGGAACCTTTACGTAGACCTTCTTTGGTTGTTTAACCGCCAGATATTGGTTATTTTTGTAGGTCTCATCGTTCGTAAGCAGATGCCAGATAATGGTAATCATCTTACGTGCTACTCCGACGATCGCCTGACCTGCCCCAATCACCTCTTTCTTTCCCAGATAGAACGTTTTGAGGTCATTATCTCGAGCTCTTACTGCTGCATGAGCAGCTTGAATGAGGATCCATCTTGCAGTTTTAGATCCTCTTTTTGTAATCGAACCCGTATGCAATTTATCTGTAGATTGGTAAACTCTTGGAACTATCCCAAGCCAACTTGCTAATTTATCCGGTGTTGAAAAGTCTCTGACATCCCCAATTTCCGCGAGGAGAGTGACAGCAACAATATCTCCAACATCTGGAACGGATCTGAGTATCTCAAATTCTTTAGGAAAGTTGACAAGAGCATAATTTGTTGAGATGTTGGTCAATTCAGCAATTTCTTCATTCAATGTCTTCATTATCCGAAGACATGATGCTAGACGAACTAAGGCACCTTCAGAGAGAGTGCTTTGCATCACCTCCCTTAGCACTTCCTCCTTCTTTTTGATTGAGGCTGGAAGAAGAGCCAGGATATCATTAACTGGCATATCGTTGAGGATGCCCTTCATTATTAAATATCCAGATTTACCAAAAATGTCGGTCAATACAGCAGATAGTCGAAATAGTTCAGAATCAAGAATATGGTGAATTTCATTTTTTATTGATGTTCTCTTCTGAACTATCCCATGCCTCAACCGCACTGTGGCTCTGAATTCTCTATGCTCTTTTGGAAATGTTCGTGAAGGACGAATCATATCCTTTAAAGCAAGTAGAGCAATAAATTCAGAATCGATCTTATCGGTCTTTTTATGCGAGAGAGCTTTCATATCCCGGGCATTACCCACAATAACTCGAACAAAGGGGTTAAGAAGATCGAAAATCTTGACCCAGTAGTCACTTGTGGACTCGCAACCTACAACTTGAACCTTATTATATAATATCCAGTCTTTAAGTGCAAATACCCCGGTTTGAGTTCTATCAAAGCATTCTAGTAATTTTTCTCCGGTTACAGTCAGGATCGTTGCCATGATAAAGGACTTATAAAGATCAAGACCAGCGGATACTTGTATCTGTTCAGTCATAAATATCAAAGGGTATTGGGCAGATGAATTGCCTTACAGGTCAATTTGTCATCCGCGATCGACGTCGCACTTTAGCCTGCGAGAGCAATTTAACGGTTAGTTTTTTTCCCAGGATTTAATCCTAAAATTAGAACCGCCTGCTCTGCCCATTATCCAATAAAACCCGGTGACATTAACTGTTTTTCATGGGTTGAGCCTGTTGCTTGCATCATCCCGTTTTATTCCAAAGCAGGCACTGGTATCAGACTTTACAGGAAAACCAATTTGGAATTAGGGAGGTGGGGGTAGGCTCAATTTTCTTCTAATTCAACAGGATTATTTTCATTGGGGTATCACCGTAGGAGATATTGAAATCCTGCCTGCTCGAAATGATGATCTGATGAGTAAGCAATAGTCAGAGCATTCTCTTTCATTATAATAAATGAGAGACAATCGGTAAGGCTCCAATTCTTATCTTGATGCTGTGTAAACAAAGTTAATGCTTGTTGAAACAATGCCTCATTACCCCATACAATATTAACATAGGGTGATCTACGAAGATTAGAGATAAACCTGCTAACTACGTCTCTGTTTGTCTTTGAAAAGGCATTTCCGAGCTCGAAAAGAACTGCTTCTGAAATCCATACATCATGATCCTGAAAAAGATCTTTAACGAGTTTTTGAGCAATGTTGTTATATTGATCCTTTGGATTCAGAATAGCAATGATAAATGAAGTATCAACAAATACTCTTTTATTCATCAGTTACTTTATTTTTTGGAGTACCATAGAGATAATGATCGTGCTCAACAGACCAGTCTGCTGGACCTTCTATCGTACCTGCATGTTTGAGGAGATATTTAAAAGGGTCTTCATAAGGTTCTTCTTCAATCACTTCAATTGTAAGAAGACAGTTGGTATTCGGTTTTAAATCAACAGTGTCTGTTACATGGAAATTAGATCCATCAAAAGTAGCTTTCACAGTTAATGTACTCATGTTTCTCTATCTCCAAATAGGTTTTTTGATAATAAGTATATGATGAGTAAATACTAAAATCCACTCATGAATTAAATCTTCATAAGGAGGAGGTGTAATTTACTTAAACCGGCACTTTTGCTCGCTGGTACACCTTCTGATTGTTCAAACCGGCCAAACAACTGGCGAGATGAGCATTTGCTTCATCAATGCTTTGATAGTGATGATTCTCACTAAAAGCAGCCCTTCGAATGACCGATACCGATTTCTCACAACTCCCTTTCTCATTAGGGTTGGCACAATTGCAGACCTTCGGTTCAAACCCGTAATGAGTGGCACACGACAGAAAGGCAGAGTTATATCGATTAGTACGCCGATCATAAATGGTTGTAGCATTGTCATAGACAAGGGTCTGTGGAACAGCTACAATCGTGTTGAAAAAGTCTACATGAGCCTGAATCACATCAAAGGAGCTTTGTATTGGATACAATTTCCCAAATCGATATTAACTAAAATATAAAGTAAATACTGAAAGGGTAATTTTCCGTAGAGAGTCATTGATGTTCAGATCAACAAAACCCCAGTCAAATTCGGTGCGATACCCTTCAAGAGGATCTTGTTTGATGTAGATCTCACGGGAATTATTGTTCTCTTTCCAATCATGCACTATATTCTTCACGTTAGAATATCCGACTTGATGTCCACTGGCTTCGCAAGCCGCTGTCTTTCAATGTTGGGATGGATAAGGCGATAGTTGAAGACCCGGTGTTTTCCAGAATACTGTATCAACATCAGGATTCCATGACACTCTCATAACGTAACACAAAAAGCCGGTATATGTAGTTAGTCGATAGTATTATGGCTATAATCATTTATGAACAGTGGGACCATATAATAAAATCGCATATATCAACACAATAAATACATGAGGCGTAAAAAAAGATCGTAGCGCCCCGACCGGGACTTGAACCCGGGTCAAAAGCTCCGCAGGCTTCTAGGATATCCACTACCCTATCGGGACAACAGGTGCTTACATACGTGCGTTATTCTAAAATATATACTTATCTGTTACACCTCACTTTTTGTCTTCATATGCATCCTTACCATGACCCCGATGGCCTCATTTGCTGAATCGCGGATAGAAGCTGACTGAATTACCACATGTCTGAATGAGTTATCCTTCATCTTCACTGCAATATGCTGTTTAATGCCAAGCACCAGACTCTCTCTTATAACATCCTGGTATGTATCAGTAAAAACGGTATTTTGTCTGGTGTCATAAAATGTCAGGTACTTCCCAATTGGTTTTGTTACTGCATCCAGTCTGGGAGTATTCAGCATATGCTCAGCATAAGGATTCATGAAAAGGATCCTTCCCTGATTATCAAGAATAAAGTATGCATCAAGCTCTGAAAGGGCGGCACGAGCCACTCTGCGAATTTTACTATAATGGAAATTTTTGGATTTTTTCAGGATACGATCGTTGTGCAGTGCGATCTCTATATTTGAGTAGAGATCCTTTGCAGTAAATGGTTTAATGATAAAACTTGCTGGTTCAGCTTCTGCTGCCCTGATCAAGGTCTTTTCATCATCTTGTGCAGAGAGAAAAATCACCGGTATTTTAAAGATTGCAGTAATATATTTCGTTGCAGTAATTCCATCAATCTTCCCTGCAAGGTTAATATCCATCATAACAATATCTGGAAGGTGCTCTGCAACCCTGTAGAGTGCATCCTCTCCGGTACTGACCTTACCGCATATCAGGTACTCGCGTTGAAGAAGAAATCTCTCGATCAGAGAAGCGATAATCTCATCGTCCTCAACGATAAGGATCTCGGTGAGTGCGCTTTTAGAATGATCAAACATGCTAATACCTGCCCGTCTCTTACACTGTTCAGGAGATACGGATACTTATAAACTTGTATCGGCTGGTTTAAGAAGCATTCCCGTTCCCATCTCCTTATGATATCAGAATGAATTGGACAACAGTAATCCGGAATAACTATTTCGACGTGAATAATTGAAAAAAAGGGTGGAATTATTTATATTCACGGCGGGTGTATGCATATTTATCAGCATCTCCTCCATGAAAGACAATATAAAACCATTCATAAATAGAACGCAGAGCGCCAAACTGATCATACCGTCTCATCGAAAACCCAACCCAAAGACGGCGATCAAACCGAATTTTTCCAAGTTTTTTCATCCGATGTGCAATCTCCAGATCATCTCCTGCATCAGAGACTCGGTACATCCCGGCCTTCATGAAATCCTCCCGTCTGAATGCACTGTTGCATCCTAAAGTAAAGTGAATTGTGCCTGTAAGATACCCGATGCCTGCAAATGTATTGGCCATAAAGAGATATAGATGGTTTTTAATCCCTTTTTCAATCGGTTTTACCGGACCATAGAGCATTACCACACTAGGATCCGCAAAATCACGTTCAATGCGGGAAAGCCAGTCAGGTGGAAGATAGGTATCAGCATCGGTTGTGACTAAAATATCTCCCCTGGCTTTGAGTGCCCCGTCATTGCGAGCTCCACCGACTTTCGGACTGGTCTGAATAAATACCGTATCTGCATATTTCTCTGCAATAACTCTGGTATTATCACGAGAACCTCCATCCACTACAATGATTTCATATCTGTCCCTGGGGAAGGTCTGCTTTACAAGAGATGCAAGGCACCCGTCAATTCGTTCCTCTTCGTTAAAGGAAGGAACAATTACTGATATCATGATTCACGAATCTCCTTATAGAGGTTGATATGCTGATTGGTTACATCTTCAATATCATACTGTGCTGATGCATCACGTGATCCCAATGCACAATTCTGCAGGGTTTTTTCATCCAGAAGTTCATTGCTTGCCTCCTGAACAGTTGAGAAATATTGAATGCTGGATCCATATATCTCATGAAATTCAGGGATATTACGTGCAATGACGGGAAGTCCACTAGCCTGCGCTTCAAGAACAGCAAGACCAAATGTCTCTGCATAGGTGGGCATTAAAAATACATCCGCACCACAATACGCTTCTGAAATATCCCTGACAAATCCGGTGAAAAGAATATTTTTTGGCCGCTGTTGAATCAACCATTTTATTTTGAGGTAGTCTTTTGAAGCAAGACTGTAGGGAAATCCCCCAACCCATACAAACCGGGTATCCGGATGTTGCTGTGCAATCGCTAAAAAGTCATAAAATCCCTTTCTGGGACTTACCTGTGCTACATTCAGAACTACTTTTTCATTCTCTTCGATTCCGTGTATCTCTCTGAATGCAGCTCTTTTATCTTTGTCAGGTTTGAAATATGTCCGATCTATTCCGTTAGAAATCCGTGTAACCGGAACATCGGGAGCCATCTCCCTGACTTCGTTTTCACAGGATTGTGAAATAGTTACAATATGATCAAATTTACGGTAGATCTCAGGATATCGTTTATTAATTGCCCTCGTGAGTGCAAGGTTTCCAATATTTACCCTGGGGGTTGAATGAGCAGTCAGGATCAGTTTTCCCCCTGTAAGACGCCTGTTAAGGAGTGCAATCGGACCAAAGGTATGATAATGGGATATTTCTGCATCATATCTGAATCGTTCCCAGGTAACGTTTATATCCTGTTTTTTCTTCAGACTTTTGTACAGAGTACGTGCAACTGTTGAGCATCCGATATACTTAAAGAGAAACATGTCCTCAACAACAAAGTTGACATTCATTGATTACTCCTTACAAAATCATGAACCGACCTAATAATCCCATCCATATTCAGGTATTCAAACTGAGAGAATCTGCCAACAAGAGAAATTTCGATACTATCAAAGTACTCCCTGATTATCCGGATATTTTCCTGCCAGTTCAAATCATATACTACATACGCGAATTTGTGCCGAACAAGCACAGCAGTCTTTACCCTGGCAGGGTCAAGGATGCCATCAGCAGCAAGTGCATCAATAGTAGATTTCACAACTTCTGCATCACTCATCTGGTCAATTGAATCACCGGCATTGTAGGTAATTTCTGCAAGAATAGATGAACATCCTGGAGGCGCTCCAAGTGTTGAAAAACCTGATGGAAATGATATCCGGTTCGCTGCGGATCCGCATTTTTCAGGAAGATACATCCATGAAAACGGGAGTGTCTCTCCTTCAAGTCCGATTCCAATGCAGGCAATTGAGTTATATTTTAAATTCCCAATAGCCTGTGTTACTCTATCTGGAACGTCAGTGAGACAGGGGAGCAGCACCTGAAGAGGAAGGGTGCTGATTATGCGGTCTGCAAAAATCTGTTCATTTCCATCACTCACTTCCCACTGACTGCCAACGCGGTTCAGGCTAGCAGCTGTAAAACCAGTTCGTATCCGGTCTTTTACCGGGTCTGCAATAGCGGTGACAAGAGATTCTATTCCCCCGGTTTTCGGATATGAAAAGACTGCCTGATGGGCATATCCTTCTGTTTTGATACCTATCGCAGATTTGATAATATCCTCAACTGGTGGACGGGGAACCCTGTCTTCAACCCAGTGGGCAGACATCTGATGCAGAGGGTAATTCCAGATTTTTTCATTATAGGGGACAAGGTATGACTCTGCAATTCCCTTTCCAAAGGTCTGGTAAATCCAGTCCTTAAAATTTGCAGGCGGAATCAGTTCCCCTTTTTCTGATGCCACCAGGGTTTTAATAAATTCATTCAGGCAGAAAAAACAGTCTTCTCTGGGAAGCTCTGACAGGCCGTTTTCGAACGGGTACGGAATGTAACCTTTTTTATACAGGATTCTGGTGTCCCGGTTTCTTTCATCCCGGTTATCACCAAGAATCTGGTGCATAAATGAAAGCACTTCTGTGTCCCGTGAGAAGATAATATGCGACCCGCCAATGTCAAAGGTAAATCCGTCAATACTGATAGATCTGCACAGGCCACCAATACGCGATTCCCGTTCGATAACCTGAACATCATCCCCTTTTTCAAAGAGAAGGCGGGCAAGGGTTACTCCTGCAAGACCGCCTCCAAGAATAAGTGTCTTCATAATTCAGATGAAAATAAGGTGATTTTTTATGGATCGGTTCATTATCTGGAGGTTCATGGTATCAATTTTTTAATTTGCGGGTACATATAAGGTTCTCTATACACAAAAATTGCTCCCCTCTCTTAACGTGAAAAATTGAATCGACTTTTATGGGATTAACCCAGGTATATCTCACCGAAAATGTATGTGGGTGGTTTGAAAAAAGATCAGTCTCTTTTATGAGAGAATCCTGCTTTTTCTCAGGTTTCTCAGCGATTGATCCAGCACCTGGTTACATTCTCTGGTTATCGGTTCTCCATGACCTGGATATATTTTAGATATTTTCAGGTTCACGAGAGTTTCAAATGCCCTGACAAAGGGGAGTTCATAGGTGCCTTCAGTTCCCCAGATAGTCAGGGGGGAATCACCGGAGAAGAGAATTTCTTCTTTTGGGCAGTATACACATAGAGAGTCGGTGCTGTGGCCCGGGACATGAATAAATTCAAAGACGGATCCATTGATTATTATCCGCTCGCCTCCTTTGATCACCTGATCTATTCCATCTATATATGCAGAGTAAGCAAAGGTTCTCACCTGCCATGTTTCCCTGATAATGCTATGCATCCGGGTATGATCATAATGGCTGTGTGTTAAGATAACATCGCAGACTGGTTGGTGCAGAATCTCGCGTTCTATTTTTTTTAATTCATCGACGATTCTCGGATCACAACCGGTGTCGATAAGAATCCCGCACCATTTATCCCTGGAATCTCCCAAATCATTTTTCTGCAGGGAGGTATCAATGGTGCAGAGATACGCATTTGCTGTATAGATTGGAGATCCTTCGGTCAGATTACGCACAATCAAATGCATTCACCTTTAAACTGGTTTTGTTTTGGCAGATAATTATCATGGTATTATAATATTTTGTCAATATTTTTATTCTCTGTATCTGATGAAGGTAATCAGACAAAAGTACTCTCCTTCAGATTTTTAAATGACTCTTCAAGCAGGTGCCTGACGTTCCCCTCAATTGGATCGCCATGGCCAGGATAGATTGTTTTCACCTCATATGAGCATATTTTTTCAAATGCAGGTAAGAAATCGTGACTATAGATTCCATCATTGGTATATATTCTCATTGGTACATCTCCACAAAACAGAATCCCTTCATCATGTACAAAGTAGCAGATCGAATCTTCGCTATGAACGCCGGCCCAGATGGCTTCACAATCCCGATCACCAATCCTGAGCTTCTGATTGTCCCGGATGGGGATGATACCTGGAATCCGGCTTTCGGGATGAGCATACACTGGTACCGGATATCTTTCGAGGATCTCTTTTAGAAGCTGGGCATGATCAAAGTGAGAATGCGTCAGAAAAATTTGATCAACAGGTTTTTTCCCAATACCGGTGCGTATTGTCCTGAGTTCTCCAAGAACAGTCTGATCCCTTCCAACATCAACCAATGTGGTAATGTCGCGAAGCTGGAGATATTCACCCATAACATGATAGACATTTGATGTATATTCAGTGCTCTGCCCGGTAAGGTTTCGAACTATCATCTGATTCACTTTTTCCGAAATATCTGTGCGTTCATTACAATAGGATCAAATCTCTCATTCATTTCACCAGGGAGTTTCTGGGTATGTTCATGGAGCATGAATCCCCCGTCTTCCAGTGCATCCCAAAACATCTGCCAGACCTTCAGCCTCTCTTCAGCGGTGAAGTGTAGAAGTACATTTTTACAGATGATCAGATGAATACCTGATCGAATTGCTTCAAAGGTGAGCAGATCATGCTTTTTAAATTCCACTGCATGTCGTATCTCCTCTGAAATCAGGCAGTAACCGGGTTCATCAGGGTGGGGGGAAAAGTACCTGGTAAATATATCCTCCGGAATTCGCTCCAAATCTTTTGCAGGATATTTTCCCTCGGTGATAATTTTCCCGTACTGATTGTATTGATCAATATCTGTTGCATATATCTTTACATTTCGATAGAGGTGGGGTCCAATCATCTCCCTGAGGAGAATCGCAAAGGTGTAAGGTTCCTGCCCCATGGCACACCCTGCGCTCCAGATTGTTATTTTCGATCTGCTTTGGATATACGGATGAAAATGTTCAATTGCCAGCCGTAATGTCTGTGTATCTCTGAAAAAAAACGTAAATGCCATAATTTTAGTGCTATCGTGCGGTATTCCTAGTATTCCTTTTGGATATAATCCACCTTATATGTATATTACCAGCCGGTCATTTGTGTTTCAGAACGAGAATTCTTCGTGTAAGACTTTTGTGAACTCTCTGCTCGAAATATTCCTGGATTGAGAAAAACTCTGAAACAAGAGGGCGTATATCACGATGAGTCACGATCACCTGCCGAAGTCCTGGTCTGGATACTCTGCGCATCTCAAAAAGAGCTTTATGATACAGGTCATCAAGTCCGGATCCGATGATAAATACCGATTGTCCGTAGGGGAGATCAGATACAATATGATCGACTGAGTTGTCAGGAAAAGGGAGAAATCTGACATCCGCGGTTGCAACGCTGGCATTTTGAAGATTCAGACGGGTTCCATGTATCATACATGGATCAGCATCTGTTCCAATTGCCCTGCATCCAAGAAGATCCGCTTCAATAAGTGTTCCCCCCGTGCCGCAAAAGGGATCGAGAACCGTCTCGCCGGGCATTGCATGCGAAAGGTTTACTAGGGCGCGAATCATCCGGGGCATCATAACACCGGGATGAAAAAATTCCCGGTTTCCTGGTTTTCGTTCGTGATACGGGCCCCGGTCTATCTCCCAGATAACCTCACCAAAAAAAATCCGTCCTTCTGAAACGATTGCACGGTAAACAATTTCCGGGGCTGAAACCGATACTGTTCCATGAATATGGGCGCCGATTATTCGTTCTATGTGGGTGGAAGAGGTGGTCATCTGGTGCCCTTCCATTTTTTTTACCCTCCCACAAAATGGCTTACTTGCGGTGAGAGAGAGATCAGTTAGAAGCCTTGTAAACGATTCTTCATCTGCCTGACATTCACCTAGGTATTTCATCACGCGGTGGGTATATGCAAGACGTGATAATTTCTCTGGATCAGGGATATCAGCAACAGCAACCTGCACACGGTAATCAGTTACTGTTCCAAGACAGGAAAGTTCAGCACGAGGGAGGTGAGGATGCTCTCCCCAGAACTCAAAAATAAGTTTCACTGCCTACTTATTGGAATGCGAAAAGAATAAGGATATAGGTAGAGTTGGGGATGATTATTAGTTTTAAGTTTGCAGAGCAGCTGATATCTTCTCGTTCAGTACATCCTGAGTAAAAGGCTTTACAATATATCCTGCTGCACCCGATTCAAGGGCTTCCTGGACAAATGCTGCCTGTTCTGATGCAGTGCACATTATGATTCTTGCATTTTTATTTATTTCTTTAATCCGTTTCAAAACTTCAAGACCATTCATATCAGGCATCAGGATATCCAGTATAACCAGATCCGGACGGAGATCTTTGTAAAGATCAATAGCCCTTTGACCGGTTTCTGCTTCACCTGCAATTTCATGCCCTCCTTTCTTTGCCATGATGCCAACGAGGCGTCTCATGTAAGCTGCATCGTCAACAATGAGAAGGCTGCCCATAGATCATCTTTCGCTTAAATACAATTAAGGGTTTTCATTAAATCCTGAATATCTTTCAAAGAGGCATAAAAGATGAATTGTTGCATAGAAAAAAAGAGTGGGATTCATTGCCCAATGAAATTATTATCCGCCGAGAATTGACTCAAAGAATCCTTTTTTCTCGCCATCGGATTTCCCTTTCTCTTTATGTCCTTCGAGTTCGAGTAACTTTTCGTAGAGTTCCTTCATTTCTCCATGAACACTCTTTGGAATAATTACCTCCACCAGAACCAGGAGATCGCCATATCTTCCCCTTCGTCGTACCCCTTCACCTGATACGCGGAGCCGCTTGCCACCCTGGGTACCTGCAGGAACTTTTACCTCAAGTTTCCGGTCATCAATGGTTACTATCTCAACGATAGTTCCAAGCGTGGCCTGGGCAGGTGATATCTGGACTTTGGTTCCAAGATTATCTCCCTCCCGCTGGAAACGAGAATCCGGCCGGACATGAATTTCGATGTAGAGATCACCATTCTGTGCCCCGTGATCTCCTGCATCTCCGTATCCTTCCATACGCAGACGCATTCCTGTGTCTACTCCTGCCGGAATATGCACTGATATCTTTCTGCGAACTTTTGAATGACCGGTTCCATGGCAGGTATGGCAGGGTTTTTCAGCAATTTTCCCTTTGCCATGACAATGATCGCATGCTGCCTGCCTGACAAAATTGCCGAAAGGTGTCTGGGTTTGCTGACGAATCTGTCCGGTCCCTCCACATTTTGGGCAATTTTTCAGTTTCTTGTTTTCACTCCCTGAACCATCACAAGTCTGACACGCTTCTGCATGCATCACATCGATTTCTTTATCGAGCCCGAAAACGGCGTCTTTGAGTGTGACATCCATGCGCATGAGCAGATCATCACCACGGCGGGGTCCGCGTTGTCTGCCGCCTCCAAACCCTCCAAAGATGTCACTGGCAAAGTCAAAGATATCACCAAATCCTGAGAAGTCAGCATTGAAACCTCCGCTGTATCCTCCGCCGCCATAGGATCCTTTTGAAGCATTTGTGAAATTTTCATGCCCAAGCTGGTCATACTGAGCCCGCTTCTGGGCATCTGAAAGTACACTATATGCCTCGTTAATCTCCTTGAATTTCTCCTCAGACCCGGGATCCTTGTTTACATCTGGGTGATATTTGCGGGCAAGGTTGCGGTAGGCCTTCTTAAGTTCCTTGTCATCGGCTGTACGGGATACGCCGAGTCTGTCATAATAATCGCCCGCAACCATGATTCAGAATCACTCCTTCTTCTCGGTGAAGTCTGCATCGACCACGTTGTCATCAGAGGGACCGGACTCAGAAGCTCCCGCTCCTCCTCCTTCCTGCTCCTTCGCTGCCTGTTCCTGCTGAACTTTCTGATAAATTTTAGTGGTTACCGCGTATACGGCCTCGGTCAGATCTTCCATTGCTTTCTTGATCTGTTCAGAGTCCGTTCCTTCGAGTGCTTTTTTCACTGCATCGATCTGCTCGCGGACCTTGGTCTTGTCCTCTTCATCGACCTTATCTTCTGACTCTTTAAGAAGTTTTTCAGCAGAGAAGATTGCCATGTCTGCACTGTTTCGGATCTCTATCTCTTCCTTCTTTTTAGAGTCTTCTTCTTCGTACTTCTTGGCATCTTCAACCATCCGCTCGATCTCATCATCTGAGAGCTTTTTGCTTCCTTTGATGGTTATTGCCTGTTCGTTTCCGGTTCCGAGATCTTTTGCGGATACGTGGATGATACCGTTTGCATCGATGTCAAAGGTCACTTCAATCTGAGGGATTCCCCTGGGTGCAGGTGGTATCCCGGTGAGCATGAATTTGCCAAGAGTGAAGTTATCAGCTGCAAGTTTCCTCTCTCCCTGGACGACATGAATCTCAACAGAGGTCTGGTTATCTGCTGCAGTTGAGAATATCTGACTCTTCTTGGTTGGAATGGTAGTATTTCGCTCGATGATTGGAGTTGCAATGCCTCCAAGTGTTTCTATTGAAAGTGTCAGCGGGGCAACATCAAGGAGAACGATATCGCTTGTCTCTCCACCTAGAACACCTCCCTGTATTGCAGCACCGACTGCTACACATTCATCAGGATTGATACCCTTGTCAGGGTCTTTGCCCAGAATATCTTTTACTTTCTGTTGCACTAAAGGAACACGGGTTGATCCTCCGACAAGGAGAACATGATCGATATCTGCGGGGGTCATACCTGAATCTGAAAGTGCCTGTTTGACCGGACCGATCGTAGCCTCAACAAGATTGCCAATCAGTTGTTCAAACTTGGATCTGGTCAGATCAATGTCAAGGAACTTAGGGCCGGATGAATCAGTGGTGATGTATGGTAGGTTTACGTTGGTCTTCTGTTTTTGGGAGAGCTCAATCTTTGCATTTTCTGCTGCGTCTCTCAGGCGCTGCATTGCCATTGGATCCTTGGTGAGATCGATACCTTCCTTCTTTTTAAATTCCTCAACAAGGAAGTCTGTAACCAGTTTATCAAAGTCATCTCCACCAAGGTGATTGTTTCCTGCGGTGGCTTTCACTTCAAATACACCGTCACCAAGGGTCAGGATAGAGACATCAAAGGTTCCGCCACCAAGGTCGTATACTAAGACGGTCTTATCCTCTTCCTTGTCAATACCATATGCAAGTGCACTTGCAGTAGGTTCATTTATAATACGCAGAACCTCAAGCCCGGCGATGGTTCCTGCATCTTTGGTTGCCTGACGTTGAGAATCATTAAAGTATGCGGGTACAGTAATGACTGCCTTTTTGAGTTCTTCACCAAGATATGCCTCAGCATCTGCCTTCAGTTTCTGAAGGATCATTGCTGATATTTCCTGAGGACTAAATGATTTTCCGGCAAGATTGTACTTCTTGTCGGTCCCCATGTTCCTCTTGACGGAAATAACCGTGTTTTGATGATTGGTTATAGACTGACGCTTTGCAAGGCTCCCGACGAGCCGCTCACCGTCTTTTGTGAAAGCTACTACTGACGGAGTTGTGCGACCTCCTTCAGCGTTTGGAATAACGACAGCTTTGCCGCCTTCCATAATTGACATACATGAGTTGGTTGTTCCAAGGTCAATACCAAGAATTTTTTCACTTGCCATAATTTTTTACTCCTGTGTTATTGTGGTTGTGTTCCACTCGATACCGTAACTTTTGCTGGTCTGATGACTTTGCTGTTCAGGCAATATCCCCGGCAGACCTCGTCACAAATAGTTCCTTCATCCTTATCAGAAGGGACATAAGCAATAGCTTCATGCTGCGCAGGGTCAAATGCTCCCCCGATGGAATCATATGGTGAGATTCCTTGTCGTTCGAGAACATTTTCGAGAAGTTTTTTGATTTGGTTCATCCCTTCATGACTACCTCCCTCGGCAGTGAGGGCCCGGTCAAGACTGTCTGCAACCTCTAACATGTCTTTTGCAAATCGTTCAATTGCAGAAGTAGTTCTAAACTCCATATCTTTTGCGCTTCTCTTTCTAAAGTTTTCAAAATCTGCTGCGAGCCGCAGATAGCGATTATGAAGTTCATCATACTCGGCCTGCAGGATCTCCTGGGGAGACTTTTCCTCCTGTGGGGGTGATTCCTCAGGGATTAGTTCTCTTCCTTCACCCTGATTCTCCAGGGGTTCCTGCCGGTCTTCTTCATCTGCGGAATTAATCATACGTGCTCACCATAATTGTTGTAATGTAGTTCTATATATAATTTACCTAATACTGGCTATCAGTACTACATAAATGCTTACTGCGACTTTTTTAAAAATATAATTTATTGCACGTTAATTAAAAAAATACGTTCAATAATTAAATTTCAGGTAAATTTCCTTCACTAACTTAAGGTAAGGAATATCTCCCTTATTCCTATCCCCACCAGAAGAGATGTACTGTTCGCGCAGATGGAACAAAGAATTGCATATCGAAGGTTTACTCTCGTGAGTAGTTGCAGCAGGATTGACTCAACGATGGTTACCAAAATTTCCAAAATGGGCAGATTTGAGATATGAAAGAGATAAAGGTAATTGAGAAGAGGGTTGGTGAAACTGTTGATAAGAATTGAATAGCAGAGGAGATATCGCCAGTCTGTCCGGATCATGAGCAAAAAAATAAAAAATTCAGCAATTATTGTCAGGGTCAGGGCGCTTACTAAAGCGGGTAGAAGACTAATCACCTATGCCGCCTGAGAAGAATAGATAGAATTATTAGAAGGGAAAGAGATGGGAGAAGAAAAAACCAGAAGATAAGGAGAATAATTTCCTGATTACGAATCATGTGGTTATGATAACTGGAAGGCTTCCATCTGGAAATTTCCTACCTGATCAACAAGTTCGCTCTCAGTCTCCTCTATATATGGAGCTTCATCAGAAGTACCATTTTCAAATCCAAATATTGTTTTTTCCTTCGTGATATTGAGGTCGGTCTCTCCGATATCATTGATGCTTAATATAACTGATATATTTGAAACTGGTATCTGATCATCTATTGTGACTGCCACCGGCAGGAGTGCTTCTGAAGTTTTTATTGGGGCTTTTTCAAAGTAATCTGTGAGATCCGGATTTTCATTTTTTGCATCATGCAATTGATCCATCACTGCCTGATCTAAATCCTCTCTGGCAATTGCGTGAAGAATAAAGCCATCTAATTTATAGCCGCCGCCAAATGTTCCATTTACCACAAGGGTAGGCATCGTGAACTGCCATATCTCACTGCTTGTCAGAAATACATAATCCGGATAGTCAGCAGTATTATTGATGATATATTGATATGAGTATTGCTTCATTCCTTCAATCGGGATATCTGCTGAAGCCATGCATCCTGTAAGAGTGATCAGGATCACTATTAATACTGGTGTTATCTGCATCTTTTGTTCACTGGAGGTAATTCTGGCTGGTGAGATAATGAGCTTTTCGGAAGAGTGAGTTTCATGTATATCCCAGACCCCGGGTGGTGCGGCTTAGGATGATTACCATTATTGTGCCTGCTCTGTCTGATAACCCCTATATTTGAGTGTTATGGTTTGATTATGGGTTTAATCTTCTGATTGAGTATCTTTATGCCATATTTCTATGTGATTTCTGCGCTCCAGTGGAAATGAAGGGGTCATAACCTTCATAAAAGATGTCTGAATTAATCGCATCATAGGTTAGTATAAATAATTTCAGGAATTTTGGTGACCTCTGCACTCTGAAAAATCATTATTTTATTTCGGATCCCAACTCTTATAATAAAATGAGTACAATCTGGTAGATCATGGGAACAAAAGGACGAATGATCGTTGACATGGATGTCGATGAACTAATACGACTTTTGAATAAGGCACTCAGTGATGAATGGCTTGCATATTATCAGTACTGGATTGGATCAAAAGTTGTGAAAGGCCCGACAAAAGATGCTGTAATCGCAGAACTGGTTCAGCACGCAACTGAAGAACTTGCACATGCGGATATGATTGCTCTACGGATAGTCCAGCTCGGTGGCACCCCGGTTCTTGAGCCTAAAGAATGGTATTCACTCACAAATTGTGGTTATGATGTTCCTGATGATCCCTTTGTAAAGAGGATTCTGGAGCAGAATATTAAAGGAGAGCAATGTGCTATTGAGACATACAATAAACTGATGGCTATAGTCAAGGATAAAGATCCCATTACTTACAACATGATCTTAACGATAATTTCACAGGAAGTTGAGCATGAGGAGGATCTGCAGGGCCTTCTTGAGGACCTTGAGATGTTTCTCAAAGTATAGGATGCCCTTGGATATTTATCTGGTTAGTTTCAGGAAAAAATCCGCGCAATCTATTTTTTGATTAAAAAATCAGGTTTCATCTTTTTAATAGATAATTATTTGGGTCATTTTTGTAGTGAAAGAGAAAAAAGGTATATTCTCTCATGTAAAAATTGTACTTGGCTAATGTCTGATGAAAAAAGCTCTGAATGTTGTCATCAGCATTCTAATAAAAACAGACCCCATTGTCTCTATCTGTGGTTTATCCATGGAAAGGCGGTATGTTCAGAAGAGATCAACGGCCGGTTTTGTCCGTATCCTTTCTGGAATTGTCCGACACGAACAAAAATGAACGATTCTGCAGGTCAGCAGGCGATAGATTCACATCTTCTATCTTATCCACCGCACACAGAATTGTTCAACGAGAAAGGTTCTGCCTGATATATTATCTGCAGATTGCAACCGTCTCTCCATACTGAATAGTATGTTCTCTCAGTACTGACAACAGGTCATCTTTTGTCTTTCCCCCTGGAAGGTCGAGCATGGAGTCAAGACCATAGACTCTGAACTGATATCTCTGAATCTCTCCAGCCGGAGGTTCAGGACCATGATATCCGACTTCTCCATAGTCATTTATTCCCTGTACTGCGGCAATCGGGCTTGTCACATTGCTACCTGGTGGGATTCCTTCTGGTATTCTGGTTACTGGTGGAATATTCCAGATTATCCACGGGGTGAATGAGCAGCAGGATTTAATGAACGGATTAAAGACCATCACTGCCAATGATTCTGAGTTGAGATTGGAAATCCGTATCGAGGGCGAACGGTTTCCTCCGGCATATGTGCAGCGCAGGGGAAGTTCCAGATAATCAAGAGTGATGGTAAGCGGTTGGATCTGATTGCTTTCTTCTGACATGATACCCGATATGCTATGAAACGGTAAATGTCTGACGATGCTCTGTCAATCCTCAGGTTTGATCTACATAATAATTCAGCGTTTATATTGATTCCTGATTGAAGCATTATCTCCGGCTGTAATCAGGTTTTCATCTACCTGCGCGGGTATTATCGGTGGTACATCTCCCCATATCAGACTCCGGTCATCAATTACTGCGAAAATACCATCAATATTGTCTGGAATTTTTGAAAACGATGAATGATCAGTAAGTGTCAGGGTATTGCAGACCCAGGTTGCAACAGCATCCGCCAGCACAGGATCAGGTCCGAAGACTGTTACACTATCTGCAACTCCAAGTGACATTGAGTGTCCAACCGTTGCTGAAGATGTACAGACACTATACATACCGTCACGCGGGCCTATGAGGAATGCATATTTTCCTGAAAGTGGTGAATCTCCTGCATAAAGCCCGATTTTAACATCCCTGTCATTAATCAGGGCAATATCTCCGCCATTATCAATAATACAGTACCGCGATCCCTGCTCTATGACTCTGCTCAGAGCATATCCGGCAACAGCACCGGCAACTGCAGCCATGGGACCGACACCAACAATCGCTGATGCATCTGCCATCCGGGTGATGAGAGGATTAAGGGTATTTACCTTGAGCGGGTCAAAGCTCGTCTTGAAAAAAGGGTCATATCGTATATAATTTTCAATTTCGTGCCTGGCGATCTTCATTCCCTGGCAGGCAATGGTAATATCTTCCTGCCTGTCTGCAATGATGGTTGCAATGGTTTCACGAAGCTCAAAATGGTGCCGAATGGGCATTACTTACCCATTTAGTGAGAGAGCCTGGTGAGGACAGGCAAGAATACATCTTCCACATAATATGCATTGCCGGGTTGCAACTTCAAGGACGAATTCTTCATTAAATGAGAACACCTCTTTTGGACAGACACTGATACATGAACCGCAGTCCACACATTCATCACGATCATGCCGAATCCCTTCTTCAAGCACACTCACTTCTGCACCAAGACTTCGCATCTTATCACTGACCAGTTTACATGAGTCATCAGGGACATCAACAAGTGCTTCTTCGCCTTCGTGTGCATCTGATCGAGCCCGATCTACATTTATCAGTATTCCGGTATCTCTTACAACCTCGGCAATAATCGGTCTGCTTCCATGTGTCAGACGGACCAGAAGTTTCATAATCCTCTTCCTCCTGATTTGAAGAGTTTTCCAAGATCACTTGCATGAAGAATTGCAATACACTGGTTCTGGGCATCTACTACCGGCAACGCACTGATACGGTGATGATCCAGTTTTTGTGCAGCAATATCAACGGGTTCATCAGCAAGGGTTGTTATAACATTTCTTGTCATGACATCCTTCACGGTGATCTGACGGCCCGGGCGGGCAACTGCCTTAGCAACATCAAAGGTGGTTACAACACCTACAAGTCTGCCTTGCTCATTCAGGACCGGGAGGTGATTGGTCTCTCCCCGAAGTAATTTTCTGGCAGCTTCTGGGATCTCCTCATCCTCTTTAATAGTGACAACTTTTCGTTGCATAATTTCCTGGACCAGTGCAACCTTTCTGGTCTCTCTCATTGGTTTAACCTGTTTTGATGGGTCCAGTCGTCTTGTCGGAAGGCATAATGTCATCTGTCCTTCTTCAACCCATTGTTTGAGAGTTCTGGCTACCTTTAATGCATTCCGGTAACTGGAGAGAGAGGAGGTTCTGACTTCTTCCCCGTTCAGTTCAATTTTCCCGCTTTTGAGTTCTGCATATGTGACCTGACGAATCACTGGTCGGCTTCGGGAGGGGACACCATAGTCTTTAATGCTTACCGGAATATCTTCATCTCTGACTGCAGTTCTTCTGACGACTTCAATATCCAGGACCGGGAGAGGTACCCCTACTCCGAGATAGAGGGTTGGGCCATACCGGTACATGTATGCTGCACGGAGGAAATCGGTGGACATTTCATTCATGTCCCCGGTGGTCATCAGAGTCCCAAAGTTCCCTGCAGATGAGTGTTGGGTTCCTTCTCCGACAATCATGCCTGCTGCTCCTCCAAGAAGGATAGGGACACCGCTGCCGATAAGTCTGAGTGTAGGATCATTACAGAGTGGATTGAGTGTTCCTGCTCCGGAAAAGGTTACATTGCCTGAATTTGGGAGCAGGGTTCCCATATAGGTGAAGAGTGCATCTTCGGAAGTATTGGTTGCAGCATCATATCGCTGATATGCATTACGGGGGTTGACCATTATCGCCTGGTTCAGGTCGTCAAGATGTATTTCTGTAGTTATATTGCGGCGGGGATAGCAGTCCGAACCTGATGACTGCGCTCTGAGCTCTATTGGTTTTCCTGCGACAAAATCTTCAATAACATGAGCACCTCCGTAGTTCTCTGCTCTGGTTACCGATTTATTTGTCGCACCGATGTATGTATCAACAGCTGCAATACCTCCGTATGCCTCAACATCATTGAGCCATAATCGTTCCATTTTTATTGGTGGTTCTGCATGCCCGAAGTTGAGAAAAGCTCCTGATGAGCACATTGCACCAAAGGTCCCTGTGGTGACCACATCCACTTCTTTGAGCGCTCCCTCCTCACCAAGTTCGCAGACGATTCCCGGCATTTCATCGGCGGTGACCACCCGGGCTGATCCGTCACGTATTCTCCGGTTGATCTCATCGATGCTTTTGTCCATACTATATTCTGTTTAGTGGTCAGATCAATTATACATTAGGAATGTCGGGCACCTGGATGAATGGTATGCCGCTAAATGAAAATTTTTTTAACACATCCAATTTATCTAATGGATAGATATTCATGCGAGCATTGATTCGAATTATCTGGTGTGGGTTTCTCTCCTGGCTTATTCCATTTCTGATAGCTATCCCATTTTACTCCCCTGCAGGGGATCTTCTGGTCGATCAAGATCTATTTAAAAGCATCATGATTATAACCGGAGCACTGGTAGGCTCTGTTCTGATGGTTCATCTTTTTAAAATCAGGAGATATCCCTTTTTGAAGACCGGGATTCTGATCGGATGCATCTGGCTTTTCATCAACTGGATAATTGATCTCCTGATCCTTCTTCCTCTCATGAACTATGACCTGACGGCATACATGAGTCAGATCGGTTTAAGGTATTTTATCATCCCGATTATGGCGATAATGTCCGGATACATCGCCAGAAATACTGCCCGCGAATATGTCTAACCCTGAATTTCCATCCATGACTGAAAATACCCATGTAGATAGAACTGAAGTTACCTCTTCAAAACCTCCAGACTCTGTGAGTTTTCTACCTGACATCTGGTACCTGATGGCAAGTCGGATTGCTCCTCCGCTCTGCTGCATACATCCACCTCCGTTGCATGCAGCTTTTCGGGCAGCGATCAGGGAGGTATTAAAAAAAGATGGCGATCTCGATCTGGCAGTCAGGTATCTTCATGATATAATTATTGAAGCGCCACCCGAATCGATGGTGTTTCAGCAGGCTGGACAACTCCTGAATATTATTGAATGGCGTCGATTATATCATCCTGAATGGTTTGTATCATCGGTGCGTGGTCATCGGCTGAAACCAGGAGCCTGTGGTCCTTATGTAGCACGGGCGATGGCATTACTTGAGTCAGGGGCAGATGATCAGGCACTTATCCTTACTGAAAAAATTATCAAATTGGGAGATACAGCCTCCGATGACATACAGATTGCACATCTGATTAGAGCTGCTGTCTTTATATGTTCAGGAGATATTATTACCGGTGAGGAAGAATTTTTGAACGTGTATGAACGTGTTTGAATATGGCGATAAAAAGATGATTACTTAAATGTCGCATATCAAAAAGAAATACCTGAAAGGGAGGAAGCCGGATTTTCTATGGGCAAAATAAAAAATATTCTGGTCATCGATGATGAAGCAGTGTTCCGCGAAGCTATGTGCGAATCACTTATACTCTGTGGTTTTCGCTGCGTTGCAACAGATAATCCTGCAGATGGGATCATGCGGATTAAAACCGAATCTTTTGATTTGATTCTTCTTGACATCATGATGGATCCCTTTGATGGATGGGACACCCTTGATCTGATCAAAAATACCCCGAGCGGGAGGAAAATTCCGATTATCATGGCTTCTGCAAAAACCCTGCAGGCTGATGAGATACTGAGATATGGGGATAAAGTGGCAGGGTTTCTTAAAAAACCATTCGAACCTTCAGAATTCTGTGAGGATATCCAGTCATTTTTTTCCTGGTATGATATGCTGGTTTCAGATGCAGGAAAAGCTCTTTCGCAGGGTGTTCAACAAGATGTATGTGACAAGTGGATTTCAATCTCGCGTCAGATTCACGCTTTGAACCGGTTGAAAGAGATTGTAAGTCCCAGATGTATTCCGTTTGAAACATCTGATGAAGAAACCTGTTTCCTTCAAAAGCTTAGTGATATTGATCGGCTCATCAACGAGAAGATTCAACAGCGCGAAGAACTACAAAAAGAATGCCCGCAATTTATTATTACTCCATAATTTTTATGTAGGCCTGCAGATTTTTGCATGGTGATTAGTACCATATCTCTTTTTATTTTCCCGATCAGTATATACCTACTCAGTGGCTGAATGATATGATCTTCAGGGATGACATAATTCGCGATCTTGAGGACTGCGCTCCAATGGATCTTGCAGAACCTTTTGATAATGGAAAAATAGGGTTAATTATTGAAGGAAAACTTGAGATAGAAACAATATGTACATGTCTTGATGTAACGTTGGAGGTGGTCAGGCAGGCTATTTCACACGGAGCAGATTTACTCATAGCTCACCATACTCCGATCTGGTATCCGCTCACCAGTATCAGAGGACAGGATGCAGCGCTTCTTCGCATGATTCTTGGGGCTGACATGAATGTGTATGTTATGCATACAAACTATGATCATGCGAGTGGCGGAGTGAATCATTGCCTTGCCGGCCTCCTGGGCTTTGGTTCTGTTGAGCCTCTTTCACTTGGTGTTGTCGGAAACTGTCACTTAACTCCTGCACT
>Ga0351906_1014_pt1 | contig 57498 bp, 49 predicted proteins | sample BONcelHT113001E5_FD_206866 | JGI IMG/M metagenome (GOLD analysis project Ga0351906, IMG submission 206866) | Enriched cells from coal bed in the Powder River Basin, Montana, United States - BONCAT cells T11 rep1 HSBNCT.T11.300.1.E5 ... | reverse complement strand
CATATTGGTATAACAATAAGAATAACACTCGTTTTTTACCAGTCGGTAGTATATAATTGTTATACTTTTTAACGTGTAATTAATTCGTAACATATTGAACTTTAATAAGTTTATATAGTAAAGGAGTTATACCGATGGCGAGGATAATTAAAGCACTATCGGCTACCGAGGTTGAAAAGACGAAGCCAGGAACAAAGCCCAAGAACTTGTTTGATGGCAAAGGACTTTTCCTGCTTATTCAACCTCAAAAACTTTTCCCTGATGGCAAGCCGAAGCCAGCCTCAAAATGGTGGAGATTCAAGTATACATTCAACGGTAAGCCCGGAATGCTTTCCTTTGGCACTTATCCTGAGGTATCTCTGGCTCAAGCAAGAGACAAGAGAGATGAAGCCCGAAAACTCATCGCAACCGGCATTGACCCTGCGGTGAATCGTAAGGCCTTGAGGGCTGAGAATGAAGAATTGCTGACCAACAGCTTTGAGTCAATAAGCCGCGAATGGCATGCGCACATGATAAAAAATAGTGCATGGTCAGAAGACCATGCGGCAACAATATTAGTCAGACTGGAAAAGGATGTTTTCCCATGGGCAGGCAGCAAACAAATAAGCGAAATAACGGCAAAAGAGATCAAGGACATACTTGACAGGGTAAGGTCAAGGGGAGTAGTTGAAACAGCTCGCCGAGTATTGACGATTATGGGGCAAATATACAGATATGCCATTTCAATAGATAAGGCCAGCTATGATATTTCAGCCGGTTTTAGAGGGTATTTACCGGCCACAAGTAAAACCAGAATAAATATGGCGGCGGTCACGGACCCGAAAGAGCTTGCTCCACTTTTGAGGGCGATAGATGGTTACCAAGGTGGATTTGTGGCTAAATGCGCACTACAGTTATTGCCGCTCCTATTTGTTCGCCCAGGGGAATTGCGACATATGGAATGGGTGGAGATTGATTTAGAGACGGCAGAATGGAATATCCCAGGTCCAAAGATGAAGATGAAACAACCACACCTGGTTCCTCTATCGAAGCAGTCAATTGAAATCCTGAACGAGATTATGCCTCTCACTGGACATGGAAAATATGTTTTCCCCTCCACGAGGTCATTTGCCCGCTGCATGTCAGACAACACCATCAATGCGGCTTTCCGGAGAATGGGTTTTGATGGCGAAACCATAACCGGCCATGGGTTCAGAGCAACAGCAAGAACCATACTTGATGAAGTTCTTGGTTTCCGGGTAGACTTCATAGAACATCAGTTGGCTCATGCCGTCAAGGACCCGAACGGAAGGGCCTACAACAGAACTAAACATCTTTCTGAACGGCGGAAGATGATGCAGGAATGGGCAGACTACTTGGACAAACTCAAGTCTAAGTAATCCAGATTATAGCTCGGGAATCCGTATATTTTCCTTCAAGTATCCATCACCTCTGCGGGACGCCAAAGCAAAAATATGTACATTTAAAACACTATAGCGTCAAAATGAACAATTATGAAAAATATACGTTGACATTTGTGCTATAATGTCTAAAATGCAATCATCTTCTTGGGTCTGGAGGCTAAAATGAGAACGCTTGATGCAGCCGCAGATTTTGTCAACAAACTATACCACGCCGAGTTCAGTGGTAAGCCACACGGCCGTTTCAGAATTGCAAATACCGAACTCGCTCTGCTTGCTGGGAGGAAAAATATTGACCACTCAAGTGTGGTTGGGATCCAAACGATACTTTTTGAAAAGTATGATTTACTTCTAATTGACCTCCGTGATGAAGTCGCAGTTTTGAAGAGCAGTATCCTCCGCAGATATCGAAAAGCATCTGAAAAGGTCCTTGCCGACGTGCTTGGAGTTGCTGATGAATTTTGTGATACAGATGAAGACGATTAAGGACGTAATATGAACCAGATTCCGCGCACTGCGTTGAAGTGTATCAAAGATTCGCGCTCAACAGGCTTTGCATCTTTGAACACTCGGTTGAATAATTCTCCAATTTGGCAAAAACTTGAGCGGGTTGGTTTATCCTCAACTGAGGATTACGAGCAGTTTGCGCCAAGAGAGCCGGGACAGCGAGTTGCTGAACCGGTGGTATTCAAGTATGAAAAATTTACAGGCAAAGTATTATTAAAAATCCGAGGAAGCGGTATCCGAGAGCGTATATTTATTAATAAAACATGCACAAAAGATAGGACAATTCCAGATGTGCATAGACAAGTATTTAAGAATGACGTTTATAAGTCATTAAAATCTTTGTATCCTACTTGCGGTGAATATTTTAGCTTGTGGCTTCACTATAATTGTGGAGCCATGAACAAATTGGAGTTGGAAGACACTACTAATAGCTAAATCATCCACAACTGAATAATGCCAATATATGCATGAGATGGTAATACGAGTTCAACTGTATCACCTTGCCTCTTGTTGGCAAAATCGAGCAACAGAAACGACCCTCACTTCTGCCTGACAGCCCGCAGCAAGTGCTTCCGAGCCTGTTCCGATGCATCAAACGCCCTTTTGGGGTTGTAGTGCATCGGAACAGGCTTTTTTTGTTGCTGTCTAAGGAGAAAGGCATGGCGGTAAAGAGAAGTGATCTTGGTAAGCATGGGGGAAGCGAGTGGGTAAACAGACGAGTCAGACAGCTAACCAAGGAGCTGCATGAGCTCACCCGGAAGGATGTGTATGTCTCCGGCCCAACAGAGGAGAAAGGACCAGTTTTTGGACCAATTGAGGGTGGACGAATTGGGGGATTAGAAGACAGGATTGATAGGCTGCTACGCTTAAAAGAAGTACTGGAAACCGTCTGCGTCTCAAAATCTACATGGTGGTCTGGGGTCAAGTCTGGACGATACCCTGCTCCGGTGCGTCATCTGGGGCCACGAATAACTGCTTGGCGGGAGTCGGCTATCAGGCAGCTTGTAAATGGGGAGGGCACTAGTCATGAGTAATGTAATGACGACTAGAACTGAAACGGAAATTATTAAAGACCGAAGCGAGGTAAAAGCGTTGCTTGCTTTGGGATTCACCGACAAGCATCTTCCTCATAATGCATGCAGTCTAGATTTTAGTTTTGAAGCAACTGAAGAACTGTATGAGGCTCGTAGGGCATATTTGCTAAATAGATCCGTCCCCTGCCGCTCATTTGTGGATGCGTCGAGATACGTTGATGGCTTGATTTACAACCATCGACAAGGGAGGCTGAAATGAGTCGTGAAATGTTCGCAGAAAGTTTAATGATGCCATTCATGAAAGCTGCACTTACAGAAAAAGATATAAAGAACTTAGAGAGATTAGTTGAAGATTGCAAAACAAAACTTCAATGGTCGGACGGGAAATTTTGTTTGGTCGGCGATACACAAAAAGAGGTAGAGACCCTTTTGGCGTTACGCTATGTATTTGAAGCCATAAAACATTGGAACATAGTTGCTGAAAAGAGCAAAAAAGAGCCTGATAGCGCACATAAAAGATGGAGTAAGCAAGAAGAGTGTTATTTAATCGTAGCATTTATCGCCGGGAGAACAATCTCCGAAATCGCTGAGGATCTTATGAGAACCAAAGAGGCTGTCCGTACGCGCTTGAACTGGCTAGGGATTAGTGTCCCCAAGTCTAGGTACTAGTTTGAAGTAGTTTTGTCAAGGGAGGGCCTTGCCCTCCCAAAAAAAAAACATACCCCACCGGAGTCAGCAAATGGTAGTCCGAAATTATGAAACTTGATATTGGTGGGGAGGGTGAGAGCGATGCGAAAAAAACCAAATGCGAAATTTGCTTCAAAAAATGCCGAAAGGGAAATCGTTCCTTTTAACAATGTCCCAGAAGAGCTTAAGGATCGTCAACAATGGGTGAATTGGAAGTATGAGCCAAATCCCAATAACCCCGAGAAACCGAAAAAAGTTCCTATTAACTCGAAAACCGGGGAAAAAGCTTCTGTTAAAAAGCCTGATACTTGGGCATCATTTAAAGATGCTGTGAGAAGTTATAAAAAAGGCGGTGTTGAAGGAATTGGTTTTGTCTTCACGGAAAATGACCCCTATGTGGGAATTGATCTTGATGACTGTTGCAGCAAGAAGACAGGCAAGATTCAGCCTTGGGCAAAAAAAATTCTTAATAAAATAGTAAGTTATTCTGAATTAAGCCCATCGAGAACTGGGGTTCATATCATTGCAAAGGGGAAACTCCCTGGCAAAGGCAAAAAAGTTGGCAAAATTGAAATCTATGACCAGGGCCGTTACTTCACTGTTACAGGAGAGGAATTTTGAAAAATGGAATAAGCAAGATAAAAAATCATACTAAAAAGATTGTAATACTGTATGAAAGCCTCTCTGCGGGGAAAAACAAAGCCAATAGTCTGGAGCTTCCTGCCAACGCGAACATTTTGAGCGACGTGGACCTAGTTGCACAACTTTTTCAAGGGGATACCAAAGGAAACTTCTCAAGGCTCTGGTCAGGTGATTACTCCAATTACACCAGCCAATCTGAAGCCGACATGGCACTCTGTTCATTTATTTCTAGAGTTACAAATTCTTCTGAAGTTATCGACAGAATCTTCAGGAGCTCCAAGCTGATGCGACCAAAGTGGGACCTGATGAATGGGGAACGAACCTATGGTGAGTTTACCATTACAAAGGTGCTTGAAAATCCCAATACTGCATATGTTGAACCCGCCAAGGATAGAACACAGTATGAAACAACCCTGAAGGTAGTGGAGCAGGTAGGGCGCGAGAACATATTTTCTCATGCCAACCAGTTGTGGCTTTGGAAGCAGGAAACGGGGGTCTGGACGAATCCTCCTGATGATGAAGTGAAGAAACTTATTATGAAGCATGAGCATCGGAAGAACATCTCAGCAGGCAGTATAAGCTCGATACTGGGAATCCTCAAGATCATAGTCTACTCTGATCATACCCGCTTTAGCAAAAACTCTCATCGAAGACTTAATTTTGCTAACGGCGAGTTACATTTTGAAGACGGAGATTGGGTTTTGATGCCTCACAATCGAGACAGCAACTTTTGTTACCAAATCCCCGTTTCATATGATCCGTTGGCGTCATGTCCGCGCTTTGATCAGTTTTTGGAGGAGATATTTGAACCTGACGAAGACAAGGTTAAGAAAATACGGTTGCTACAGGAGTTTTTCGGATATGCCTTGACTACCTCCTGCGAATACGAACGCTTCCTTCTACTTGTGGGGAGTGGCGGTAACGGTAAAAGCGTTATCCTTGTGCTGCTGAAGGCCCTTTTGGGTCTGAAGAACATCGCTGGCGTGCAACCGAATCAGTTCGAGAACAAGTACCAACTTGCTCATCTTCACGGAAAGCTTGCAAATATCATCACTGAGCTTCCGGAAGGAGCTGTGATCGCTGACGCAAAGATTAAGGCATTAGTTTCTGGCGAGATGATGACCGCTGAACACAAGTACGGAAATCCTTTCGATTTCGAGCCCTATTCCACCTTGATTATCTCGACGAATCACCTGCCGCATACCAAGGACTGCTCCAACGCGTTCTTCCGAAGGGCTGAAATCCTCTCATTTAATAGGGAGTTCAAAGGCAAAGACTGCGATACATCTTTAAAAGAGGAATTACCAAAAGAACTACAAGGAATCTTAAACTTTGCCCTTAAAGGCCTCAACCGGCTGTATGTCAAAGGTAATTTCACAGTAGTACCAAGCAGCAAAGCTGCAAAGCTGGAGTGGGAGTTGGCTGCAGACCAAGTGAAAGCTTTCATAGATGACCAATGTGAATTGAACCCTACTGCAAGAATCGCTATTGGTCGTTTGTTTGATGAATACAGGGACTGGGCTGTTGAAAGTGGCATAAAAAGCACTGTCAACAGGCATACACTTACTTCAAGACTAAAGCGTATGGGATGTATGCCAGGCAGAGGAAGTGGTGGTGTTCGCATGTTGACCGGTGTTAAGCTCAAGACTGCATGACCACAGGTGGTGGGGGGGGGGTGACGTTTGTGACAACATTTCTATTTTTACTTTATTCATCAACTGATGTTTTTTAGTGATAAATACGAAACTCATGTCACAAACGTCACTAACCTCCTCTTCCTTGGGTCATGTGTTCGGACGATACTTATGAAAGCCCTATGCAACGTAGGGCTTTTTTATGGCATTAAAATGGAAACAGCCTTAATTCTATCCATCAAAATCGGAACCCGTTGCTGGCTCGCAGAGTCCGGTAAAAGATGACCAGGTAGGGCGTCAAGGAATGACCGATTGTTCAGGAACTCTCCGAACTTCTTGGAAAGGAATGCTTTGACATCTTCCGGGGCAATTCTTACTTCTTCGACAATTTCAGGTCGGCCATCCAATAAGGTGATGATGTCTTCCATATCGTGGCTGGCAATCAGAACAAGGACCTACATAGCCACTGCCGCGCTTGAATTTTCACCAACCACCATTACTATATCGACTGTGGTATCGTTCGGTCCCAATAACTTTGGCATCCGGTTTATAGTAATCACATTCGGCAGCTTGATTTGATCCGCATTTATGCTTGAGGAATTTACAGAAAATTGCTCCATCGCTTTCGTACGAGTAATTTGCACCTGCATGGTAGCGGCAGAGGTAGCAATTTTTCACTGCATGCCCCTGCTGAAAAGCTGACTCGACCTCCTGAATGAAGAACTCATATCCGTCATTTTCCATCAGCTTTATGTAGAAGCCAGGCGTGCTTTGTAATCTTTGAAATTCATATAAGGTCTCTAACCCTGCCCATGCTTTACCGGATTTATAAATTTTGAAACAATTCACCTTTTTCACACAAAGCTTTCCTAAATTTTGGTTTGAGGGCTTTGGTTTGAAATTATGTAAATTTGTCTTCTCCTGGCATTTCCAACCGTTTTTCAGAAATCGCAGGTCCTCCTCAGATTTAATATCAAATTCGACAATCTTCTCTCCATCTTTTATTCTTTTGTCGCAGTTTTTCATAGACCTGAAAGCATCTCTCATTTCAAGGAAGACCTTTTGCCCCTTCTCACTTTCTAAAACTAGGCTAGTGAAATTTTGCTCGGGATGGTGCATTTCCTTTATACGCCCAAAATATTGTGTGATATCTTCAGAGTAACTTTCTTCCTTTACTTGACACGTCCCGGAACCACAGGCATTGCATAAAACTGGACGTGTTAAGAATATATTGAAAGGGGTCTTTTTATTTAATGCCTCCAGATATGCACTTAGAATTTCTTTCATGCTTATCTTGTTCAACGTCTCGATCCGCTTCAGCTCAGAATATTTTGCGCAGCAATGAGAATGATTTATTTCTACAGTCTTCGGCGCTATGTTAATAAGTTCAACTCGCCAATCTCTGCAACTAATGATTTTTCCGTCAATTAGGGCTAAATCTGCTTCTTCGATGAGGGTGATCTCAACTATCGGAACTTTTGAATCAATCTTTTTATCAGAGGCTTTGTGGGAGACTGCTATTTCTATGTACATCTTGTCTGCAAAGGCATTGGTGAGCAGAATGTCCGGAATGAACCGCTCAGTGTCAAAATTATCGGCTTCTTCCATTACTGACTGGTTATATCGTTCCGTGAGATCAAATTTAAAAGTTGTCGGATCTATCTCACACGGACCTTGATGGCAGTCATTACAGATATTTATTTGAGGGATTTCCAATATGAAAGGCAACTTGTTCTGCAGGCATGATTGATAGTTTTTCTGGAAAAGATAGACACCTAGTCGGTGCAGATACGTTTCAGGAGAACAGGTAGCTACTATTTTATGTTTGAAGTGCTTTTGACGGACCTCACCTAAAGCCGGGCGTAAAGCTCGGCCGCAGCCAAGGCAAATATAATCCTTTCTGTCTTCTTTAGACAGATTTGATATGTCGACGATTTTCGCAGAGCCATCAAGAGCATATCGGTATTTAATTTGTTGTCTGTCCATCGGCAGGCCTATTTTTAACAGGATTTACAAATTCAATAACAAGCTTTACGATGAAAGGTGCTCAACCATGCGGTAAGTTCGTTCACGGCTACTCCAAGGTAATGCACAGCTCCCAGAGTACCGGTCGATATTTTCAACGCTTTTCATCCTTCAGCTTTCCGTTCCAGTATACGACATACGCTCTGTAACCCTCGCTGGTTGTCAGAAACTGCATGTGTTGTTCCGGGCCAAGCCTATACGCCATCATCGTTTCCATTCCAAGTCGCCGGGCCTTCTCAATCCTGTGATTGCCGTCAATCACGTTGTAGCGGCCAGGGGATATTTCAGCGACGATGAGCGGTCTGGTAATGTCAACCGCTGCCAGGTGCTCTTCTTTGAACTTGGATGCCCCCCTGCTGAAATCTCTTATCTGGATTTCTTCACAAGGGATTCGGCTGCGCATGATGTATTCGGTCATCTTGGTTATGTTGAAGACGAATATCCCGTTCGGAAACAGCTCGTCTCCATCTTCGACAGAGCATGGCGTGAACCGACTATCAATTTTCAGTTTCCTGCTCAATCTGGACATACCTTCACGCAGTTCAGACGGCCGAGCCTGACTAACCTCAACAGCGCTACTCATGCGATAGCCTCGCGGTAAGTTCCTTTAAGGCCAGTTCGCGCTCCCTCGCCCGTCCGTCACGGATAGCATCTACAAGGGCGAGAAGTTCATAAAGAGCGGTATCGTTTGCCACTGCCTTGGGTACCGAACGGTAAAGGGGTGAGAACTCTATCCCTCGAACCTTACCTTCAGGATACGGCCATACCGGAGGTAGTTCGTCGGATTGGACAATTTGGCTGCTCAGCGGAGGTGCGGCGTAACTGGTGGGTATTCCACGGGTGGGTTGACCCTTGTCAGGAGGGAATGCGTATTTGACCCCATGAACAAGAAACTCCAGGAGAGCCTTCAAGATTGGTACTTTCCGCTGAAGGTCGAACAGTCGAGAAGCAGCCGCACGGCCTATGCCGCTATGAACCTCTGAAGGGCTCATGGCAAGCTCGTTGGCGAGGGAGCTGTATGACCATTGCCGGTCGCCGATAGTGACGAGCTTTAAGAGGATAACTATATCTTGAGGTTTGAGAATCATGATGCATATTCTTTTCGCGAATCGCGAATCGCGAATAGCGCAATAATTATTTCCGAGTGGTGGTGATTACCAGTTGTTGGATAATTTACATAATTTTGTACGATTGCCTTGCGCTCTACTGCCGCGACTTTAAACGGCCATCTTGTCGATTCAATTGCATTTCATCAGGACCAATAGGAGTAGCAACATACTCGTCGTATGCCGGAAGGAATCCCGTTGGAATCGGGTTTGTCGCGTTTGGGTTGTGAATTACTGCCAAGTCTTCTGGATTGCCAATTACCGACGTGCCGTCAATATCCACGGCCCAGATGGCGCTGATTGGTTGAAATCTTGGGTCCAGGAATGTATATGCAGGTACTGAACTCCCATTGGACTTAATAATCTCTGGTCGGTGCTGATGCCCCGCACCTGTTTGCTCTAGAGTGTCTCGGTCAATCATTATCTGGTATGGCCCAATTGCGAACGCAGCTTCTGCTGCAAATGGAAATTGACTTATTCCAGTCACTGTAGAAAATGATCCACGAAGTTGGCAACCATTTATTGCGATAACATATGCATCATCCGTTGCCACTATCCCTTTGTTCAAATACCCCTTCTGTGTGCCATCAATGTTTCCAATTAGTTTTTCAGCTTTCTCTTTGATTGCACTTGTCCAGCGCAGTAGAATTTCTATATGCGGAAAATTCACCACACCAACGGATTTGCGATTTAACCACTCTTCTGGCACTCCGCACGGTTCCGGGCAAATAACTTCAATCCAGATTTTTCTTCCATTCTCCATTACCAAGAAATCTGGGCCTTCACCACGGGGAGAAGCAGAAGGTACGATACCGGCGTAATTCAAATGGGCTGCCAATAACGCTTCAGATACACATGACCAGAACTTAGCGTCTGAACCAGAGCAAATCTCCGTGGTGAATTTCGTGTCTGCCAATCCTGAATCAATGAAGTAATTGCAAGCACCGGCAATAGCATTGCGCACCACCTCAGCCTTGCCGCTACCGGGATACCGGTGTAAGAGAATGTTTTCTATGGACATCGGATAATTATCCCATTCAATCTATTATTTTGATCTTCACCAAGTTACTCTAGTTTCTTCACTTCACCTCAACGTTCTTGATTCCGGCAGGTCTCCAGGCAGGGCTGACAACATGAGACCCATGTTCTTGCTGCTCTCGCCATCTAGCAGGCTCCCAAAGTTTATGGTGAAGGTGTCGTCCTTGGTGAAATCAATAAGGTATTAAATCGAAGCGTTCACCATGTGGTGTATCACTAAAAATTATTCCGAAACAAGTAGACATGAAGCTCGTGATTTCATCAAGCCCTTTCGCAAAATCAATATCAATAGCTTTCGAGGCATACCATTCTCGGAATAAATTGAAGATATTTTCCGTATCGTCATTGAGGAAAATTGACGTACGACTTTTAAAATCATCCTTTATGGAGTCGAGTGAATCAGAGAACGAATAACAATAGCACAAGTCCTTAATTGCAGCATCAATATATGGGATAGTGTTATTAAACATCTTTGTGGTGTCACCATCTATCCGCCAGTCTTGATATTCTTTCTTGATTGGCAAGTAATACTGGCTTTCATCTTGGAGCGATGAAATAAAACCATTGTATTCTGATGTTATATCTCCACTAATGTTCCCAAATATTTCGTGTTGCCCCAACTTTAACATTAAATCGTTTGTAAAAAGGTTGGCAGTATACTCATCGTACATAATGGCAATCGTGTTCGCATATCTAGTCTCAGCAGTATGAATGTAATCAGGTATTTTGATATGCTTCCGGTTTACTAAGTGATACAACTCATGGAAAACGAATTTGCAACGACTTCCGAAATTCATGATTTCGGTGTAGGCTAGAGGAGATATTATGATGTTATTATTTCCTTCACACTCGATGGTTTTCCCGATGCAACGTTGAATCCTGTCTGAACTGTACCAAGTCGTGTTTTGAAGCCTGTTCACGGTTACATCGAAGTCAAGAGGAATAATAATGTTATGAAGGTCGATGTAATTGATAAAGTCATCCCCCAACAACTCTAAAATCATCTGGAGTTCTGATTTTATGGCTTCTTGTTGTTCATACGTTCCAACTTCAACCTGAATGTTGATTTCCATAATACCTCTTAAAACAATTACTTTTCTGCTGGCAGCCCGTTTTTATCCTTCACTTCCAAGATTACCGGCTCTTTCGCTGGTGAGATGTCAATCAGGCAGACCTCTTTGTCATCTACGTCATGGAACTTTATAGAGACCTTGCTCGTCACAAATCCGGTACCGAATTGCTGATTCAGCAAATTGCGGAGATGCAGCTCAAATTTATCTCTGTCAACCCCGCCTAAAGACTGATAATCATGTTCAAGACCTAGCACCGTACCATCATCAGCGACGCCTATAAGAAGTGTGCCACCTTGTGAGTTTGCAAAGGCAGAAACCGTCTTCATGATGACTTCTTCGAGTTTCTTGTTTACCAAGCCCTGCATTAAATCCCACCGGAGAGTCGATTTAAATTCAAGCTCGTCGCTTTCACCATCCGCAATCAGATCAGTCAAGGAAACCGGCGCCACCGGCACAACCGAAGCTGTAATATTTTGTAAAAATACATTCAACTGATTGGCCAACATTTTCCGGCGTTCTTCAAGAAACTGTTCGTAGTTCTCAATTTTCCAGAGATTCGGGTCTTCGGGGATGCACTGCAGCTCAAGAGCCTTTGGAAACCTTAACTTTACTGATGCTAGGTAATTCTCAGCGTGTGTATCCGATTTTTTTCGATTGGCTATCTGCGTTAATATGGCACGGTTGGTCAGTTCCTGTGCCAGCGCATATTTGACGCTACTATCTGCGTAGCCAACCTCCTTAACAGGCCGTTGAAAAACTACCCCATTTGAGGGTGCGTTCTTCCGGAACCGGTTTTTTCGATGATTTTTCTTGTTCAGTTAGCCTTCTGTTCTTTGAAATCCTTGTTCGTTTGCTTTGATCTCACCCTTCATTGGCCCTTTTGCCGTATCCTGGCGCACTACTCCCTTTTTACGAGGCAGCTACGCCCAGATTTCGCATGCGGACCAGGTTGTAAGCCGCTGCCGTCAGGTTGAAATACCAATCAACCTTCTCCACCCCTCTGTATCGAGTCTTGCGGAGATTGCCGATGGTCTTGATCCAGCCGAACGTCTCTTCGATCCGTTTCCGGATTCTCAGGCTCACCTTGTATCCTTCATGCCTGGTAGTCCGGCCGTCTATGGCCGATGATCTGTTGGTATTGTTCTGGGCCACGTGCGGAGTCGCGTTATGTTGCCGCAGGGTTTGGACGAAATCCTTGGTGTCGTAGTTCTTGTCGCCGCCAACGGTAATCCTTTTGGTACCGGGAACCGAGGCCACCATCTCGGCGGCTGCTTCCCGCTCCGCCGTCCCAGTCGCTTGAGTGGCCATCCCGCTTACGATCAGGCCGTTTCTGTTCTCCATGAGGGCATGCGCCATATAGCTGAGCTTAGCCTCCTTGCCAGTGCTTTTCTTGAAAAGACGGGTCTCTGGATCGGTGGTGGAGGCATGGGTATCGTTTTTCAGCTTTTTGCCGTGGAAATCCTTTTCCTCATTGCGGCCCACCGGGTTTTTCGGTCCGTCCTTGGGTTGGAAACTCTTGATGGAAGCCCACGCTTCGATGAGGGTCCCGTCAACACTGAAGTGCTCATCGGAAAGAAGCTTTGCCTTGCGGGCCTGCTCAACGAGCTTTGCCAGAAACTTCCGGGCCGCATCTGTCTTGATGAGCCTCTCCTGGTTGGTGGAAAATGACGAGTGATCCCATACCGCTTCATCCAGGGCCAGGCCAAGAAACCAGCGGAACAGAACATTGTAGCCGATCTGCTCCACCAGAAGCCGGTTACTCCTGATGGTGTACAGAGCCTGAAGCAGAAGACCCTTCAATAGTTTCTCAGGAGGAATCGAAGGCCGACCGGTGCGGGAATACATGGCCTCGAATTCACCATTGAGCTCTGCCAGTGCCTTGTCGGCCATTGCCCGGATGGGGCGAAGGGGATGGTTCTTGGGGACAAAGGCCTCCGGCGACAGATAAACGAACATGGATTCGGTATTGTTATTGTTTCCACGCATAATAATCTCCTGCAATTTCAATATATTATGCGCGATAATATAGCATGAAAAGGCTTTTTTCTCTACCAAAACGAGGTTGTTTTTCAACAACCTGTTAAGCTTCGAGTACGGAAAGATGTGGTCGCGCTCTAGCTGGTATTTGGCACCCATATTTTTTCGCAATGCCATGCCTGTTGTCAGGCAGACAGCTCCGCGACTCTTCAGATACCAGCGCATCATGCTGAACAGGGGATGCTGTATAGCACGCCCCACAAAGTCTATTGGTAGTATTTCCAGACGGCTTTCTTCTGCTATGGACTGCAGCAAGGCATCAAACGGCTGCGGTGACTCTGCCACCTTGCGAAGGTCACGGTCTAACTTCTGATTCATCTGGCTGGCGTAACGCGCCTTCACCTGAGAGTAGAAGAACCATTTTACCACCTTGCGGATTTCAGCATCTGTCAGATGCACCCCGTTTTTATCGAAACAGTAGACGATTATGGGTACCAAAGAATACGGTGAATTTATCTCGTCCGTGTGGTCAACAAAAGCGTTTGCCCGCAAGAGATTGACCACGTAATCGAGAATTTGAGTATCAAGGCGCATCCATGCTGAGCGTATCTTCTCATTATTGTCAGCATCGTGCAGCTTCCGCATATCCGAGCCCACATGATAGAGGCATCCAAGGAGTGCATAGACGATAAAATCCAGCTTGAAGACGAAGCCTTCTTTCTCCAGTTCCGTCAGTTTGGCCTTAAACAAATCGCGTGCTTGTGGCCAGTAGCCAGAAATCTGAGCTAATGCAAGTTCCGCCTCTGTTAGGGCGACACCGCTTGCGTTGACTTTATAGAAAATGTCAATCGCCTCTCTGATGGTCGCTTTTACCGGTATGGTCTGTTCGGGGAATTCTCTTTCCTTTATGCGTGTTATCGCATTTATATTGTCGTTGAGTACCTTTAATTCATCCATCGTCAGGTTTCGTTCGGCCTCCTCGAACTTTACCTTCAAATCAAATGCATTGACCATACCCTTAAAAACGTCTGTAATGTTTTGCCATGACGGGTTGTTCTCCATCTTCGTCTTCATGTAGTATGACAGCTCAAGCGTCTCTACGTTCACATAAAGGCCGCGCGTGTCGTTCATAATCTCCGGTGCTGTGTAGTATGGCGGTATTTCTCCATTGATGAGCATGTAGAGTGTTGTCACACGTTGCTGTCCGTCAAGAAGCAGGCGCACCGCACCCTGACTATCACTGTATTTGTGGCTTCCCTTGAGTTCTGGTGGATTCGATGTCTCCCATGTCAACATCGTACCAGTGGGATATTCTTTTATCAGCGAGTCGATGAGCTGCTTGGCATCGTCACGTTTCCATACGTACTCACGCTGAAAAGCAGGGACAAACAGCTGTTTTTCATCAATTTTGTCAAGGATTGTAGAAATCTTCACTCAGCCTCCTCAGCGACACTCACACTATTATGGAATCAATTTTTTGATTTCGGTTTCAGCAGTAGCTGGCATATTTTGCTGTTCATAAGAACGAACATTATCAATAATTGTTTTTGCTCGTTTGATTCACAGTCAATCGCCTTTCAAACTTACCAGATTGTCTTCCTCAATTTCCATAGAGAAGGCAATTCAGCGACCTGAGTTCTAGGTACAGTATACAGAATTGAATCCGCCGAATTAGACATACTGTCCCGGGAATTCCGCCGCTGATACCGTCTCCTCTCCGGCTTGGCCGAACGCGGCGCCTCAGCGAAGGCTGAAGCCCATCCGACTGGAGGCGCTGGTTAGAGCCTGCCACTAATCAGGGACCAATTGTCCTTGTAGTCACGCAAATCCGATTCGACGATCGCACAATGCATAGATTCTGGCTTTTTGGGTCTCACACCACCATGAGCTTCCAGCCAAATCTTGTGATGAGCAATCAGAATTTTCTGCGCTTTTGACCATTCGAGTATGAAAAACTTATCCTCTCCATACTTCTCTGCAGCTAGAACAAACACGCTCACCAGGTGTGGAATCGGAAGAGTCTTTTTATCCCCGATTATTTGCTTCATTCCATCGAAAGTGACATCAGCAAACTTATCGATTGAAAATTGCCAAGAGCCGCCTTTAGCAGTTTTTACCTGGATTGGGCATGAAGACCCCTTGAAGTCCGTTGCTATAAGATCAAAGTCCGGGACATTGCCAGAGAAGGTTGCAACGAGAAGCCCTCGTCGAGCAAGCTCGCAGGCAACCAGATATTCACCAATCTGTTTAGTTAGCTGATTACTTCGCCCTGTGGCCATAATTATTATCCCTTTACTGAGTTCTAACGGGGTCGGCAGTTGACCGGCAGGTTTTTGGACCGGTCGAACTGTTCATGTTGGAACTCCTCCATTTCAGCTAGATGCGGTTTTGCCCCATTATTGACTTCGGTGTCTTTCGTTTATCAACAATATTTGCCCATTTCTAATACCACTGACTTCTATTTTTTCCTCTAGTTTGTTGTCCGTCGGTATGTAATATAGTCTGCTGCTATCTAAGTCTTGCAGCTGAAACTCATCTCCTAGATTTGAATACCTCAAATGGGTAAGCTTCATCTCCTTGACAACATATTTTGCAAATTCTTTCCAGTAAAGATTCCCGGCGTGTCCGCCATAGAATTCTTTCCCATCTTTGTCAATTATGTGTAAAAGGTCGGGATGGGAAGCATAATGCACTAATATTTCGTGCAACTTACTCAACGTTTGTAGCCTCACAGAATCTTTTCGCATTTTTTCATCAATTGTGGACTTTTGAAAATGTTTAAATGCAAAGTAGCCAAGAATGACCATAAAAATCAGATAAGCAATCCAAGCCCAATTGACTGAAATGCTTGAGTTTGTTTTCTGTAAATATATAGTGATAAAGTTTGAGGCAAGCCCTGCTAAAACACTCGTTGCAAAATAAATTATATTTCCCATGAACAATCACCTAGACTTTCTTGAATCACCATCGGATTATGTTTCAAACGCGTGTTTCCACGTCTTTACAACGACAAGGGTAAGGGGCCGTAAGACGCGCAGCGTCCCGAAGGACCCAGCGACCAACGGGAGCGAATTTGACCCGCTTGTTATGTTCATTTCTGTTCATGAATTACCACCCCGTCACCTGAGAGTTGTACAGCAAAGGCCAACAAACGCTCTCTGTGTGGGCCTTCATAGTTAGCAAAATGGGTGTCTGTGCTGGCAATATTGATGAATACGCCAAGCGGGTAGTCCAATGCTTCACACATAGCGGACAGGTTGGCGAAATCCACGTGCGCATTTTTCAAGCTAGCACGATGCTTAAGTTCAATGACTACGAAATTACCCTCCGCTCGGGAACCAAGACCAGAGCCTTCGAATGGAACGTGAATGATCAGATCAGGCCGAATTCTGAAACCATGATCCTTCATTCTTTTTTGATACTCCTGTTCGATTATGGCTCCTTCCATCTCAATAATAGGTAGCCTTTTTCGCAGCTCAGCATACAGTTCACCCTGGTAACCACGCTCCGTTTCATAAAACCGTGGAGTTGTAATCGCTGCGAGAGAATCTCTAATTGCTTGAATCAGTGCGTCCATACTTTATTGAACATAACGTATTGAAGGTGCCCGCAAAAATCATCAAGGGTGATTCCACCGCCCATGAACCATTCAAATGCAAATATTCTCACCTTCATAATTTGCTCTCCCTTGATATTTCAATGACGCTCTTGGTTTACGTTATGCCTCAATCATGTTTTTATAGCTTGACGGTCTTTGCTTTTAGGCATTATGAACAGACATGTTCCGTTGCTTCACTTGGTCCAAAGCTCAGCTAATGTGCGTTTTTCACTGGAATAGTAGTCACTCTAGGCTTTTTCCTATTCAGTATTTTCCTAAATCTCCCTGTGGCTTTGGATTGTTTTAGTTTGATAATAAATGAAGAATAATCAAGAATCAGCACTATCCGTCCATCCATCGGTTACAAACATCCAGGGTTCAGCAACATCTTCAAAGTCATTTTCTCTGAGGCCAGCAACATCTTGAAGTGCATCAGCTACAGGTTTGTTAAATTTTGGCCAAATCGAAGTATAAAGTGCCCAGAATAAGCCTAATTCTGAGCCAAAATATTCGACAAATAAATCTCTACATTCATTCCTCAACCCTGAGGAAATGCTCGAAATAATGAATGTCTTCATATCATCAACATCGCTTTCACATTCTTCATAAGCTTCGGCAATACAATCCTTCGGATTTTCTTGTCCCCAAGTACACCCTAGATAAAAATCATCAAGTTCAACAGCATTACCAGCCTCTCCTGCATCAAAATTGTTATATCCATTGCCGCTGGCAGCTTCAAAACCGTGTAACCACTCACTCAATGCGATAGAATTAATACGGAATTGATTATCAGAAACCCAATTTTCATCGCACGCATATGCGCATGATTTTTTGAGGATTGCTAACCAGGTGGCAGCTTTAAATCTTTGAGAATCTGGAAGAGTTTTAGAGAAAATTTCCAAATCAAAGGGTAATTCTATTTCATCAGATATAGCTTCAATTCCAGACCACCACACATCAATGCCATCATCCCCATTGGACGTAAATGCCGTAATCGCAGTGGGATGCTTTTCTTTAAGCCACTTTGAAATTTCATCTCCGATGTTTTCTTCTACATCGCTATAGTCAATTTGATCTCCATTTTCATCCATGGTTTCGACACTAATGATATCAATTTCAGGAAAGCCGTACTTATCAAGGTTTGCTTGGTCTTTTAAGGGAAGAGGGAAGAGAGTAGTCTGTTCTGTTGCATCGCCAATATTTCCGCAAACCACGAAAAGAAACGAATCAACGATACCATTTTGCTTCCTTTGCAAAGCTTGATTCGCCATTCGCAAGAACGCTACGTCGAGCTGAGAATTCTCGACTATAGGGAAATGATGCTCGTTCAAAACAACCGCTGTTAATCGGTGAATCACAATACCCCCATCATGAACGGTTACTTGCAATTTCAACCTAGCAAGTTAAATCCAGTAAGACTACAGTTCATACCTCTCATCCCACCCCTTCGCCAGATTCGCAAACCATGCATCATATTTGGCCGGAATCAGCAAATCAAAGGTGTACAACTGCTGTTCTGTGAACTCGTTGTCCCGAATGAAGTCTGCCGGGATGCTTCCCTCCTGCAGTTTCTGGTTCAAAATAGCAAAATGCTCTGTCGCATATCGCTCTTTTGCAGGGGTTGTTTCGTCGTTGTCGTCGTCTGATTTGATTTCGACTACTTTGATGATGGTGTCAAAACCCTTGTCCTGAAGCGCCCGAAGCTGCTGAATGTCTGCTCCTTCCCCCTTCAGGGTCCGGATGTACTTGTCCAGTTCAATTTTGATGAAGAAGTCCGGGTTGAAGCTGGCCCGTACACGGTCCTTTCCTTTACGGAAATATTCGTAGTCAATGCTGTAAAAACCCATGTCCCGTGATTTTAACCACGACTGCAAGTAGCGGGTATGTTCTATCAATCCAAAGACGAATAGCTTCTCTGGGTTAGACGAGACTCGGACAAGGCTTTGCGGCGATTTGAAGATGCTGGTGTTGACGGCATACGGCGGCTTGTAGCCGTATAATGCCCGGATGCGGTCTTTATTCTTCTTGATGAAGTCATCAAGCTCGTCAAACAGGGTCGGATTCTTCTCGTCGAACTTGCCCCTGATGTTTTTCAGGTGCTCCAAGGCAAAGAGGTTATCATCTCCCAGTTCGGTTTCGTAATCCTCGCTTAGGAAAACTGTCGCATCCTTATCAACTTCACTTACTCGGATGCTGGAACGGTCCATCTCTTCGGTCTTCACCGGCGTGAGATTGCCAGGGATGCTTTCACGCTTGGGTTTCTTGCGTCCACCGGGCATGAACTGACCGAAATACAAATCAATGACCTGAGCGTTTTCTTCTGACAGCCGGTCGCCTTCAATCTTCGAGGTTTCCATTGCGCTGCGGACGACTTGCCGGATATCCTCGGCATCGGGTAGCCGGTCTTCAATGACAAATACATCCGTGAACTTGAATAGCTTGTTCTCGAAAACCCGCGTGGTGAAACGCTTGGCCTGTGCATACACAACTTCATCAACCGTGACGAAATTCCGCTTCAGCTCGAACTTCTTGTCTCCTGTAACCAGGTAGCTGATGGTAACGCCAAGATTCTCTGTTTGCGGCTTCAGAAATAACATTTCACGCTGAGGTTTCTCATCCGTGGATGGTTTATCGACAAGCGTTGATACCGGCGTATAGGCAATGTTGAACAGAGTAAAGTTGTGCTGTGCACGCCGCAGGCCACTTGCTGGTTTCAGGGTAAACGAGCTGAAATACACCTCACACTGGGTAACGTAATCGACCAGTTCCCGGATGTGGTCTGCAAACTTTTCATGGTTTGTTACCGTTACCACCGGATAAGCGCTCATAATCCGCGCATAAGGCACTTCACGGGGGATACGCAAGCCTCGTCCTAGCACCTGAGAGATAAGCCGTTTAGAGTTAAATACCCGCTCTTGCATTGGGACAATCTGAAAGACGTTATCGACGTCCCACCCCTCAGAAAGCTTTTCCACTGCAAAGATGAACTCGGTCGGCTCCTTAAGGCTCTCAATCTCTTCAAGTTTTTTCTTATACTCCGATTCCGCTAACTTACTGACAACGCAGATAACTTTATTCCGCGCCTGGCTCTCATAGTAGGAGTCTGGTTGGTCGCCGCCTTCAGCCTTCTTGAATTGTGATCCCAGGAAACGTATAAACTCTTCCGACTGCTTGATGGCAACGTTCTGTTGCGGGGCTATAAAGATGGTAATCGGCTTGACTGCTACTTTACCTTTGACGCTCGGATAAGAGTACTTGGCCTTGTTGTCCAGATGAGTCTTGTAAATAATTTCAAAAGCCTGCTCAGGGGTGAATTCCTTTCCCTGCTCCTCAGACTTGGTGTGGATGATGGGGTTGATTTTCTTTATTTTGGAATCGCGAAGGGCATCCGGGATGGAGTAGTTGTAGATGATGTCAGTGAAGTACTCGTCTTGGTTATAAGGTGTTCCGGTAAAGCCAATATGCCGGGTAATTTTCGGCTCTTCCCGAAGGAATTTCATCCACAACCGTTCGGTACGGTCATCTCCCTTTCCGTCGATAGATTCAAGAGTCAGGTCGGTATCGGTAAAGGTCAGATGTGTATAAGCGTGGTGAACCTCGTCAGACAATACCAATACTTCATCTGTTTGCGAAAAAAGGGTGTCACCGATTGCGTTACGGTCTTTGTTGTAGATGGCGTTGATATTCTCTGTGATTATGCAATAGTCTTCCGCTGGTTTGGTTTCATCGAGGAGGACAACAGGCACGTTGCGGTATTTCGGTGGTAGTTTGCTGTTCAGCTTGGGGTCTCCCAACAGCATCTTAAACTTTTGCCGTAGGCCAGCTTCGATGACTGTTGACGATGGCCCAAGCACCAAGACCCGCTTGGTAAGCTTCATAACTATGGAGAGATAGGCAATGGCGAAGATAAGGAACGATTTCCCAGTACCAGTTGCCAAGTGGATAACTCCGGAACGTTTGCCAGGCAGCGGCAGGTGACGGAGGAAATTTTCTTCAGTCAGGAAGCGCTTCTGGATTGATGTCTTCTTCTTGAAGTTCTCTTTGGCAAGCTGGGTGACATCGGAATAGTTGCCGCCCCACAAATAGACCATGGTCTTTTTTATGGCCTCGAATTGATAAGGACGACTCTCGGTCAGAGCGCTGACGTACTCTTCAATCTCCTGAAAGTCGAATAGCTCTATATCGAACTTCTTCTCATTTATGTCGAGCGTATGCTCGGAAAGATTGAGCTTGGTAGCCTTCTTTACTGGTGGCATGGTTTACTCGCTTATTAGGGTTGGTTTGGATTCATTGCCATGACGGTCAACGGCAATCACTGCGGTAATGCTGCTCACTCCAGCTAGGGGAATCTCGCCGTTGTCGGGGATATCCTTCGCATAGATAGCATGCTCCATGTCGAAAACTTCGCCGTTGTAATCGATGTCCACCAGCAGAAGAGACAGGCCTGAACGCCCTTCATAGGCCGCACCCTCACGGTTCAGAATGGGGGTTTTAAACTCGGCAATCTTCAATCCTTTGCCGTTTTTGAAAACTTTCACTGTAACTTCGTCATTGAAATAGAAACCGACCGAAGAAACCAGATTGTTTATGTTGGCTGCAGTATCCGGCTGGTCTTCGATGGCAAAGTTGCGTGAAGCCTGCTCCAGGATGCTGTAAGGGAACTTGAGGAAGCGGAAATGTACTTCGCCACCGGAACCATTGGGAAGCTTCATGTCGGATACCTGGGTGCAACTTTCCGGTACGATGATGTAGAAATTTCCCTTCAGGCGACCCCGTGACTGGGTGATGATGTCCTTCAGGTAGTCTTGGTTAATCCTGACGTTGTACAGGAACTGGTCATCCCAGACCGGAAAGATTTCCGCGGGATCGCCATCCTTCTCGGCATAGATATGGTCGAGCTTGTATTTGGCAACATAGTCCTTCTTCTCTTTGGGAATGCCGAAGAGGGCCAGGACAAAGGAGATATATGCGCACTTGTTCTCCCGAAGGTTCATGATGCGGCTGAAGTCGTAAGCTCCAACCGATGCCACGGCAAATGCTTTGGGTAGCTGGCCGTACTTAGCGTCTTTCTTGGTGGCATCGAATGCCTTTGATTCGGCAATGCGTAGGATGCGCTTTTGCATGGTGTAAATGGAATGTTTGCCAAAATCGCAGGCAATCCAACGACGGCTTAGCTTCTCAGCTGTCGCTGCAGTTGTGCCAGAGCCGGAGAACACATCCATCACAATGTCGCCAAAGTTAGTCGAGGCCTTGATGATTCGTTCAAGCAAGGCTTCAGGTTTTTGAGTTGGATATTCAACACGCTCTCCAGCCATTGGATTTGGTAAATTAATATCTGTCCAAATGTCTTCAACTTGTTTGCCCTTTGATTCATGGAGATATTGTTTATATGAAGGATATGCACCGACCCTTTCTGGCGCAATGAACCTATCTTCTCTCTTGAGGCGCTCCTCCGTTTCTTTTGAGTATGTTTTTAATAGTGTTTTTCGGTAATATCCAACATCGTCCTTATATTTGAATCGTTCCTTGTATTCATCTGAATAATCGACGTATTGTTGATTAAACAAGTAGTTTTGAGTCTTTGAATAGAAATAAATATTGTCGTGATTTATTGGAAATTTATTGGCGCGGGCTTTACTGCTTCCCGCAAACGGAGTCCTTTTCCAGATAACTTCATTTTGAAAGTTGAAATCTCCAAAAATTTCATCGAGAATTATTTTCAGGTAATGTCCTTTTTTCATATCCAAGTGGACATATATCGCACCATCTTCAGTAAGCATTTCTCGCAGGAAGATGAGACGTTCTCTTAAATTTTCAATAAATTCTGCAGAATCGATCTTGTCGCTATAACTTTTTGCGTAATCTCCGCCTTGAAAGTCAGACTTTGTTGCAAACGGGGGGTCTATGTAAATGAGCTTGACCTTTCCCTTCACCTTGTCCCGAATGAGTGGGTCTTGGTTGAGATAGGCTGTCTTCAGAAATTGCAGATTATCGCCTTGAATTATGAAGTTCCGCCAACCATCTTCTCCAAGTTCGCCAAAGCTGCGCACAACCTGTAGCGGAGCGGATTGCCCTAATGCAGCAGCAGAGGCCAGAATGACTCCCTCAGACCTCTTTCCGGCATATTCAATAGTAGGAATCTTGATTCTGTTCAGTGTTTCAAAGTCGAACTTCCCTTCCTGCCCCAGTTTTTCCATGAGGGTTGGAAACAACTTCCCGGCGAGTTCCGGCGTCGGCTCGGTTCCGGCATTTACCGCCTCAAGCAGCTTGGTCAGTTCTTCTTCGGTCAGGTTAATCTTCGACATGTATTCTCCTTGAAATAATCGGTCAGTCACGGAACTGCAGAATAACAGCAGTTCCTTCGGTACTACTTGTAAGCTTGTTTGCATCGCGCAAAATTGCGGCGATAAACGAGGCGTGTCGTGGAGTGAGGGCGATGCCGCCATTAAGCTCGCGGGAATGGTCACGTACCCATATACCCAGCCCGCAGTACTTAGGGTCGGTCATACTGAAGCCTCCCGGCACCGTCTTGCTACGGAATTCAGTAAGAATCGCTTGCAGAAAGCTTGCTGCTACCTTCACTGACGAGGTCTCGAAATGAAGATTTATTCCGAATTCCAGGCTCCCACTGTAATTAAATTGGGTAGCTTTGGCATGAGTTCCGCAAGTGATAGAAGTCCGTATTTCAGTTGGCGTCATGACGCCTGTACCCCCAACCACACACCAAGCAGAGCACCAACTATTGTCCCGCCGACCCCAATCATTGCAATTACATAGGCACTTAGATTAATCATTTGTGAGCCCTAAACGGCAAAAGCCCGCTCCAGAAGTGAGTTCAGAGCGTTAAGCCGTGTCTGCCCCTCTGCTTGGGGGCGTAGCGTAAACTTGTTAACTCGGAGGAAATGATAGCCATAGCTTTCCAGTTCCAATTGCCTGGTAATATCGTACTCAAGGTATTCTTCTTTGAAGTCTTCCAGCGACTTCACAACTGACGGGTCTTTAGTGTGGTACTCCAGCCCGTCATACTCAAGAATCAGACTTTTCTCTTTCCCCCCGTCAGCAAGAGTCATCAGAAAATCTACCCGGTAACGGGGGATATGCTTCTTGTATTCCTGCTGAATGTACTTGCCGATGTCGAACTGAGGGATGATTTTCAGGCGGTCCTTGTTCTTCCGGAAGAATTCGCTCTGGGTGATGAGGGTGTATAGTTCCTTTTCCTTGGGTGAATCAAAGATGGCTTCGTCGGCAATGAAATGGTCTGTCTGGCGGGTTCCCTCAAGAGTTGTCTGATAATACTTGAGAGCATCACCCAGCCGGGAATCTGAGTACTTGTCCAACTCCATACTGTGAACAAAGACCATTGTGTCTTTAGCTCGGCTGAATCCGACGTTAAGACGCTGCATCTTCAGGCTGTTGATGTTGTCCGCAGTTCCTCCCGGAGTGGGATAAATGGTGCGTAGGTCTGCATTATCAAACTTCTTGTCCTGTACAAACGAGTAGTAGACAATATCTCGTTCTTCCCCCTGAACGTCGCCAACAAACCATATGGCCAGTTTGTTTTCTTCCTTTAGCCGATGGAAATTAGGCAACTTTTCCCGCAGATACTGCTCAGTACGGGTCTTCTGCTCCCGGAATGACGTGATAATACCGATTGTTCCACGATACCCATTTGCCGTAAGCCGTTCTATATCAACCCTGATTGCTTCGATTTCGTCCAGATTGACGTTTTTCCCTGAATGCCCTTGGGTTTCAACCTTGATGAAGCGTAACACTTCATCAATCGGCTTGGTTCGCAGGCGGTTGATGGTCAGCGGAATCTGGGCCTGCTTGTAAAAGAACTCGTTTGAATAGTCGATGATTTCCGGGAAACTGCGGAAGTGCTCATCGAGAGAGGAGTGGTAATTCCTGATTTCCTGGCAGAAGTCGAGCGTTGACATTCTAATTCCGAACGCCTTGAGCCATTCCTTGTGAGCCGCAAGTTGCGAATCCCTGATAGGCTCATGGATGCTCAAGTCATCATCATTTATTTCCTGGGTTTCTTCCTCAATGAGTTTTGATTTCTGTTCCTCGGTCAGGTTCCGGTTGTACTCCCTCACATAGTCATCGACAATCCGCTTGAAATAAGCTCCGCCATATTTGCGACTGACGTTGACGGCGCTGACAGCTCCATATTGGTATCTGTCGCCAAAGACAAGAACCTGTTTTGCCCTTAGAATAAGTGACAAAGAATGCGCAATGGATACCTGGGATGCCTCGTCAAAAATCAGGATGTCAATCAACCCTTCATTCATGGGGAAATACTTGAAAATGGCCTCTGGCTCGGCAATGATGCATGAATAAGTGTCACACAGCACTTTAGCCTGCTCCTGGGTGAGGCGTTGCCCACTGGCGATTTGCCTCTTTATACGCGCCATGTCTGCAGGGTGGTTTTGGAATTCTTTCAAACGCAGGTCATTTACATGTTCTGTGAGGCGCTGGTTGTAGCTGTTCAACTCATCAAGCTTTGCCTTGATTTCTGGCAGGAATGAATCGGCGTGACTCAGTTGAGCATGGAGTTGAATGAACTCCATTATTTTTTGCTCGTCGCGGGTAAGCGCTTTTATTTTACCTATGGATGAAATACTGGTGAAATCTATCCCCAGCCGTTTCAGGACAGCTCCATACAGTTCGCGAACAGCGGTAAGAGCGTCAATAATCAGTGGTTCCTGCTTATCCAGCGTTCCTCGGATTCTATCAAGCAAAAGATATAGGTCACGGTAAGACATGCCTACTAGTCCGGCAGACTCCTGGTATTCAGCGATGGTCTGCAGATTGTGGGCGTATTGAGTAAGAGAATTTAGCTGATTAAGCCCTTCGGTCAGATCGCTGAGGGAAAGCTCCCATTTATCTTTCTTCTGCAGTTGGCCGATGGCTGACAGCAGATTATCGAACTTGAGATTCTTCAGGTCGGCAAGTTTTGAGCTCAGTCCGGCAAAATCAGCCGAATTCCTGACGAGGGAATAGACAAATTCAATTGTGTATGACGAATCACATTTTACGGTGCGTATTTTGCCAACCTGTTCGTTCACCTGTTCCAGAAGCTTATCAGGTTTAAGACCTGCCTTCTGGCCGTATCCCCACACATTAGCGTAACCCTGATGGAATCTTTCCTCTGCTGCTGCGTACTTCTTGTCAAATCCAATCTTGGCCAGAATTGAAGTCATTCCCACCAGTTCACGCAGACGCTCACTGGCAGCCTCAAGCTCCTTGAAAGTTTCGACTGCTGCCAACAAATCGTTTTTGGGCAATTTCAGTTCGGCCACGGCAAGCCTGGATAACGGGAGGTCTTTGTCAAAAACTGCCGATAGACTCTCTACCAATGGCTTGCATGCTTCGATATTACGCAGTGAGGTTAGATTGATGCCGGATATTGATTCTTGGTCGAGGGCCTGACTGTTTATCGTATTGCAAGCTTCAAGAATGCGTTGAATGTCATGCCGCCGTTGATACAGAGCGGTGAATGAATCGAGGGAAATGTCGTCAAAATCAGGTAGTGACGGGTCGCTGCCGAAAGCCTCCAACTGCCTTAGGTCTGCGACCACGTCAGTTGTAACTGTTCCGGATATCTCAGAACCATCAATGGCCAATTCTTCCTCCAGTTGAATAAACCGGAGTAGTTGCTGGCTTGTTTGCGGGAGTAGTTTTGCGTTGTTAATGGCCGTTTCTATGGTCTGTTCAAGGTTTTCGCGTACCTTATCCCGATCGCGTTCTATGGCTTCCAAGTTGAAATCATCGGCTCGCTTGGCCGCTCCATCTATGACCGGCAGCGACAATGAATTGTCAATGGTATTGATGGTGTTAAGGTCATTCGCTTTGGTAATCCTGATAACCGAAGGTTTAGTGTGCGGATGGAGCGCTTTGAACTTGTCAGTGAGCATCCGTTCCACAACATCCAGGGCCTCCTTTTTGTGGGAGGTGATAATGATGGACTTCTTGTTCTGGTTGGCCCAATAGGTGATTGCCCCGATGGTGTGAGATTTTCCGGTTCCCGGAGGTCCATCAACAACGATGATTCGGTTCTTTTTGTTGCCAAGAGCCGTGAGAATTTTTTTCTGAGACGGATTGAGCGGCAACGGATTGTCGGAATAGAAGAATTTTGCCGAGTTTTTCGGATAGCTTTCCCGGAAGTCGGCTGTCGTTTCATCATAGGTGTTGGCAACATTGCCTTTGATGTAGTCGTCGACGAAATCGATGATAGTGGACCCTTCACCCCTTTCGATTTTGGTCATCAACTCAGAATAGTCAAGAATCCGTTTGTCTTCATTCTTGATAACCTGGAGGCCAAATCGGTACTTCAGATAGGGCAATCCCTCTTTGGGTGCAGGGATGAAGCAGGAGTCATTTGTGGTTATTGCTTGGGGAGTGAGGGTATATTCTCCGGTCAAGAAGCTATCCATCTGCCGAAGATGGGCAATGCTGCCTGAAAACGATGCTGCTCTCGGAATTGTCAACACATTCTGGAACTCAAAACTGTTGATGGCAGGGGTATTCAACATGACCAAATCACGGGGTATGGTCAAACGGACGCAATCGGTCATGGCAGCATCGAAACTAACCTCGATGAAGCAGAGAGGATAGTTGGGACTTCCTTCCTTCTCCTGCTGGATAGAGCCAAGGAACAGATAGGATGTGCCGTAGGTCTCAACCACGGCATACTGTTTCAGGAGAATAAGCAGGTCATAAAGAACGATGCAGTAATCCCGTTCCTTGAGGCTGGCAACTATCTTAGGAAAATACTCCCCTTCATCAAGGCATTCTGTTGCTGCCTGTTGCAGTGAATCATAAATGTCCTGGGAAAACTTGGGCACGTTAAATGTGGGGGAAGGAAGTAGGGTTGCACGGAACTGCTGTTGAATGGAAGTTATCTCTTCCCGCTGAAGGGTGTGAATGACCTGTTCGATGCCCTTCCGTAGGGCAAGGTTATATGACCGTGCAGCTTCAAGGAATGCTTCCCGAATTTCTTCCGGGGTTTTCAGTTCCTTTCCTTCTTTCTCCTCAGCCAGAAACGCATTAAATCGTTCCTGGTTGAAAGCACCATCAAGAAGTTCGGAAAGCTTTGAAAGGAAGCGTGTAGCAGGGATTTCGAGCTTGTACTGGTTAGCACAGACATCTACGGGGTTGAGGTCATTATTTTCGAGTTTGGCTACCCATGTTCTGAAAAAATCGGTAAAAAAGGAAAGGTCGAGGGTAAGGTTAGCATCGTCAAGCCACTTGTAGTTAAGCGTGCTTTTGTTGGAGAAGCGTGTCTCCGTAAAGGCAGCATAGTAGTTTAGGATGCTTTTTACAAACTGGCTCATGGTGAGGTCCCGTTATTTAAGTTGATTGTTTCTTTAGCTTTTTGATTTCAATTTCATTCCTTTGGCAATGCTGGACTATCAGGTATTCCATCATATTGCTGATGCTTCGATGCTCGCGCTCAGCAGCCTCTTTAAGTGCATCCTTAACTTCAGGAGCAATTCTAAGGTTAAGATTTGTGGATTTTGGTGATGGCATGGATTTCCCCTCCATTTCGGCACAATATACAGCATATGTACCGCACTGGCAATCTGACATATCATTAATAGTGAAATTGTTAAAACTTGGTGCAGCAGAAAATAGTCAGAGTTATGACGGGGGTAATCCGCAATTAACTTATATATTTATGAACCAAGCGGCATCGACATGTTCGCTTCCATCTCGGTTTTGATACTAAGGCGGAGTTCTTTCAATTTGTCGGCAAGCTGATCTCCGTCCATTAAGTCAATAGGTGAGGCACCATCCCGCGTTGCCTCACCTATGGCATCTCTAGTGAAAGTACCCGTTGTAACAAACAAACCCTCGTCGGCTCTACCAACCAGTGCACCACGAAAATCACGGATAGCTCCTACCGATACCGAACTCTGGTATTTTTTTTACATTGGAACAGGACGAGGAAGCTGAGCAAACCACCGACTCTTACAACCCCTTTTCCATCAATTCCGCCATCTCCGGTTCTCCCGGTGACTTCGACTTGAATGAACCCTGAGCCCTAAGCATCTTTTTTACTAGACGTTCAAATGCGTCATGCGACAACTCAGTTGTCAAAACGTGATGGAGCTGGCTCCGCCACGTATCAGCTTCTTCCGGGAGGGGGGGGGTGCGTCAGCCTATGTACCGCCTAATCTCAAATCTGTAGAAATCGTTGACCGTCAGGAGGAATTCCTCAAGTGCGGGCGCAGCGCGAAGATTATTGCATTCGTCGAACTCTAGATTGTCGAGCTGCCCGTCTTCTCCAAGTCTCGAAACCATGCTCACACTCAGGCCGTACTTTGTCAGTCGTATCTTCTTATCATCGGTTGTTCCATAAATATACCTGTTGTACTCGTCCGCGGAGATCAGGCCATAGTCAAATAACATTACAATGAACTTGTTGATTTTGAAACTTACAAAGTCATCTTCCATCTTGAGTTTTACCACGGCCAAATTGACAAGCTTTCTATCATTCTTTTTTGTGAGATCGACATAGGCGTTATGAGCGTGGCTTGGATACGATTCCGTTTCGTAAGGTTCCTCACCGTATGACTGGCCGAAATACATTTTGCTGTCATGTGAGTTTGCTTTCTGCTTGAAGTACTCGACCTGCGAGTTGATGTTCTCGTTCAGCGACTTCTTTTGATTTACAAGTATGTGCGATTCGTAGTAGTTCCTGGCCTCAGCGTGCGACAAACGGCTGACTTCAAAGTCAGCTATGCTGTCAATGTCTCGCAAGAAAAGGTACTCAATTTTCTCCATCATGGGCAAGGCCGTCCACCATTCCGGAGGGTTTGTCGCGAGAGTGGGTGATTCCACAATGAACCGACATATTACCGTTGTGGGATCTGAGTAAAACTCGATGATCCCAGATTGGATTAGATATGCCCGTATTTCATCCTCTTTCGTCTCCGGAGTTGCTGTTAAATAACGCTCGTTTTCCTGCACTGCGATTACTTTCTCAACGTATTTATCCTTGGATGCGGCCGGTATCAAGAGGGCTTCTATGTCAAACGCTTCAAGCGTTGGGTTCTTTATCTCATCATCAAAGACGCGGCTTCTGAGGAGAGCTATTTTATTCTCCATTTTACTTTTAACGCAATTATGCTCCTCGTTGTTTATGAAGTGCACCTTTGGCAAGAGCCGCTTTAACCTGTTTCCTTCTTGCCCAAATATGGTGTTGAGCCTGTTAACGCGGCCTATTAGATTCATTAGTTCCTTGCCATGTAGGCCGCGCGTGTTGAATATGAAGAGTGTGTCGATGGGCAAATTCATACCTTCAAGAATAACCGAATTGGCAATGACATATTTCAGCTCAGGCAGAACTTTATATTTGAACTCAAGGTACTCCTTTACTAGGTCGGGAAGTTTGCCATGAAGATAAACGACACCATGCTTCAGGTGTTCGATGGCGTAGAAATCCGGGTGTACCTCATTAGCCAGGATATGAGCCACTTCGTTGATTTCATTCGTTTGCTCGATCTGAGGAACCATTTCACAAATCTCACCCGCGAGCTGTTCAATCTTAACTGGCCGATAGTTATAAACAAAATTCTTCTCGCCCGAGGTTGAAAGAAGATAGTCCTTTATTTCTATGCCCTCCCGCAGCTTATAAGATTGATTCACGAAACGGTTGTACTGATATACTTCCTTATTAAGTCTCAATTCGTATATCTCTGGCTCCTTAACATTGAACCTAACGACGTGTGAAGAGATATTCTGGTCAAGGGTCAATCGAAGATTGTTGGCATCTTGGATAAGAGGAGAGAGATAGAACACCCGATGATCGGGATTCAATACACGGTTCTTGGCTATGACACGAGAAAGGAGAATGCTTCTACTGTCTCCCTTGAGAAGATTGTGAGCTTCGTCAACAAAAATCACGTCGAAGCAAGTGTCATGTTTTGCGAGCAGACGTAGGGCGCGTTCTTGGGTGAAGACTGCGATAAATGAATCCTCTCCGTCATACATTTCGTCGTGGATCATCATCTTTCGCTGGAGACTAGCCTTCCTGATCATCTGAAGGGTCTGGATTAATAGTGACTTTGTTGGCACAAGAATAGCGATTCTTCTTGGGAGATCACCTAATCGCCTGATTTGATCAGCAATGAGAGAACTTTTTCCGAAGGAGGTGGGCGCTAAGAAGCAGGTTTCTTGTGTATTCTCGTTCAGGAATGAGGAGCTTGCGATGTGCTGTTCCAGTGTGAGGATGTCATCACTTTCATTGCGGAACTGATCCAGCTGGATATCTCCAAGGCAACTAGTAATGATATTGCCATCGTAAAGATCATTTTTGAGGAGTGCTTTGGCTATTGGATAGAACCCAAAGTTGACAGCGAAGTCATATAGGGGGGCGTAATCCGCATACTGTAGTGAAAACTTTAAGATTATGTAGTATGCGAGGTCTGCGTACGAGGTATAGCGCTGGTCATGTTGGAAGCGCCTGATAAACAGCATGGCGGAGGCAAGGATATACACTTGATCATCTGGCTCTAGGATTTCGCCAGTTGTTAATTGCTTGAAGACGTCTCTGAATCGCTCCTCCTTCCCAATGCTCGTCATAGCGCTCTTTTCAGCCCTCTGCATATCCCTAGCCCTCCAGATAATCCCAGAACAAGTCAATTGACGCCTTATTGACGCATATTATGTGAATCTTGCTAAAGCTAAAATTAGTCTTCAGCTGCTCTAGTTTTGTGGTGAGACCATCGACGTCAATATCGGTCCAGGCCCCCTCAAGGAACAGTGTCGAACCAGGAATGATGTTGAACGAGGCTATGTCATGACGTGTTCCTTGAGTGAACGCCCTTGCCAGAGTTTTGAGATTCTGCCGGATACTTGCGGCCGTACCCACATCTATTTGACTGGCATGGTTGTAAGCATTCTGCCAGGGATTATTTGCTGGGTTACCAGTAATCTTGTCTTTCAAATCAGAGTAGGCCAATGAGATCTTGGACTCATGCGACGCACCTTCGGTTGCCATTGAACCTGATTTGCTTTCGTAGATCCAAGCCTCGTCGTTAAGGGAGTAATAACCATCAAAGCCCTTCTTGATGGAACCTTCCTCGAGATTTAGAAACAGAAACTCCTGGTTAAAGCCGATCTCGGTCAGATAAAGGTGCCCGAAGAATTCAGCGATCGCTCCCATTTCTGTTGTAGAGCCTTTTTTGGGGGTCAAGAACGCTATGAGCCGCTGCTTGATTGTAGCTATATCTGTATCTGTCGCACCTTCGCAGATAGAAACGATACTCGCATCGATGTGGGCAGTTATCTTGTCGTCCAGTGTGGGGATATTTATGAAATGGAGACGGTTGCCGTTTCCCAAATCTTTGCACTCAGAATCGAAAATATTGCTCTGAAATGGCATGTCACAGTTCTCCGGGTATCTCTTGGCTTACAATGTCCTCAAGGCGCAGCGGCGAGCATAGCGCAGCCCGCTGCCACTGCTGGTGAACGCCCGGCATAGGCGTGAACTTATGGGGTGCAAGTCCCCTGTACGTGAATCCAAACACCGTCGTGAGACGGGGTAAATCAGTACTAGCCGAAGGCAAGGGCGTCTCCGCGAGGAGGGGTCTGGAGGAAGCCGGAGCGCAAAGCTATGAGCCGACGAACAGAAACAGCATATAAGGCCATGATCCGGGCAAGTCAGCACCACATGACGAAGTCCCATGGATTCAGGAGAAGTGGTAAATGCTGCGGTTGTGTAGCGACAGTTCACGTTCTTATCCGGGGAGATCTGCTCCACTTTGCATTTCGCAAGAAAGGCGCGGCTACTGGTAACGGTCGCCGTGATGGGGCAGAAGTCAGCAGAAGCCATAGTAGACAAGGACGTCACCACTCATGGCGGTGTGGTGGCTGGAAACAAGCCGGGGAAGAACCCCGGAAGTCTTACCCTGTCGAAGGGCTGAACTTGAAGAGGGGGATGTCATTCCTCATGTGCTCCGCATCGCGTTGAACCCGACCGGGTGAGCGAAACAAAGCGGGCGCGTCATGGAGAATTCAGCTCCCCAGGATAATCATAGTTACTGCCGTCTTTTCAAAGAACTGAGATTGTCACTGACCGGCTACGGCCCGTCACTCTTTGGGAACCGCCTGGTGCGGACCCGCATGCCAGGTGGTGTGGAGGCCGGGGGAGAAAAACCCCCGGCTATCCGATTGGCACTTCTTCGTTCTGTATCTTTCGTTCTTTCTGGCCTGACCGGACGTGATCAAGATTTCCAGTTGTCCTCCCATGTAGACATGTGAATGGGCATAGTCAATTTTTCTTCGCCTGCCTCAGTTTTACGGCGATATTCCTCAACATGCACCACTTGCGAAACGTAAATGAGTGCTTCACGGGCAGTTCGTAGCAGTCGAAGCGTTCTGCGTTCAAAGTCGCCACGTTCCATAGAATATGCAAGAGCATCGAACCCAATGGGACAGTCGCCGTTCAATGGAGGTCGCGGCCGTGAAAACGTATGAAGCTTAAAGTATTTGTGTTCAAGGTGATTCCGAATTGCAGCAACTTCTCGTGCGTCTGGTTCCATTGCATCAGTAAACCCCTGCTCATTCTCGTACAAGTCTTTTGCCAAAAAGAATAACCCCTTAAGTGGCGCATTACTGGGGCGGTGTACATCCTCTCGAAGACCCCGTTTAGGGTCCTGGCCGTTATACCACAGGCCTCGGAACGAGACGCGTTTCTCGGGTATCCCAAGCATGAGATAATCGTTCAGAAAGTAGGCTACCTTGTCGAGGAGTGAGTATGCAATTCGGAATGTGATCTTTACTTTCTCGACTGCAAGGCCATAGGCCGGGTAATCCAATGTATTTATTAACGTGACCTCGTGGTCAGAAAAATGTACTTGATCGACTGTAACACCCTCATAGTACAGATATCGGCCAGAGACGTATTCTTGTTTCATTTGGTTGAAAAAACCGAACGCATTTGGCTGGGGTGCCTTGATTGGCGTTAAGATGGACGGCATTGTAAGCACGTCAGCTGCGGCGATTGGGTTGGTGCCAAGGTCGTTGAGGTCATTGAGAAATAAACGCTTATTCAAACACCAAGTACGGTAACGGCGTTCTTCCCCCGGCATGTTGTCCGGGAATGGATGCGTATGGGGTGGCGCTGTTAGAACCTCGATTGGAATCGCACTTTTAAGTTGATCAAGTGCACCAGAAAAACCATCCAGAGCCTCTGGGAAAAGCATTCTTGCATTGCCAGACGACAAAGCACGAGTTAATCCCGCGTATGCTTCCTGAAAGTGAAAAACCTGGTGTCCAGGATCATGTACCAACTTAGAATAATGCATTAACCCGTAGCCCCTGTTGCCAACGGCCATAGCGAAGTCAGGGTCAATTGCTAGTGCGCGGTCCCAAGAAGTTATAGCGTCAACTATTCTGCCGCAATGACTCAATAGATTCCCGAGATTTGTGTGCATCTGGCAGAGCCGGATTGGCTCCACTTTTGCCTCGACACCTAGCTGCACCGCGTTTCGAAGGTGCACAATCTCCTTCACAAGTTCAGGTTGCTCCCATTCGTAAATTGACGTTCCCTCGTTGGCGAATTTGCGCTTCGCCTCCCATGCGTTACTTAGGTAGTAATGCAAAACCGCTCTTTGGCCTGTGCTAAGATCAAGAGAAAGGAGAGTGTCACCCCTCTTGATCACTGCCTCAATACCGTCTTGACGGCTCAGCATCTCGGATAGGTCTATAAGGGAACCGAGTCTCTGGATCGCTGTTTCATTATCCGGATGATCGGTCTCGCCTAGTAAACGAAAAAAGACCTCGACCGCTTCAGCTTGGGTAATCCCCTCTTGGTAAAAGTCGCTGTGTGGTGAGTTGTCCTGTGTATCTGTCATGTATGATTACCTACTTGATTTCTCTCTAGTCAACGGTTCTGAAGTTGACCTGATGGATTCTCGGTCCGGTCGTACTTCATGTTGGGCTTGCGGGGTACTCTCTACTCCAACTAGAGTATATGTACTCTTCAGGTGCAGTATTTTTTATGCACGACGGCAGAGTGCTTCAACAAGATCATCAACACCCCATATTTCAGGAATGGCGAGCTCGAAATGACCCGTGGGCGACAAACGGGTAAGGATTTTAATGCCGCCAAACCCTAAAGTGCCTTTAGTAGCGTAGCAGTACTCCAAACAAAGCACATCTTCAATACCATCATTGTTAAAATCTGCCCTCACAGCTTCGATTAATGAATGTCCCATGTACTCGGTTTCAACATTGAAGGAATTACTTGTAACATTACATACGCGCAGATTTTTTTTGTCTATTTGATATTGATATGTTCCTTCCTCTGGAATAACCGTGTCACCAAGTTGAGGGAATAAAACAAAGGGCATTAAGTTCATGTTAGCAATACTGACATATGGTGTGGAAATGTAACTTTTTGTAGGAATAGTTGCAACTTCAAGGGCGAGCAGAAGCCCACAATAATGCTCGAAATATGCGGCCATCTTTATATCGAAACCACAGGAAGGGTGAAAACCCGTTTTTACTGCTTCGATGTATTGGCGGCACGTCCTCACATATTGTCTTTCTCCATGGCTATTAATAAGGTTTAGGCCGTCTATATGATCATTTCTGCCGAACTTTATTGGAAGGTCCTTTACAGTTTCTAAATCTGACTTTGCTAGTACCGAGACTTCAGTCTCATCAGCAAATTGCATACTTACCATTAAACTAAATATTTCTTCAGTATCATCCTGGTATTTATTAAGAAGATCGGCAACTTCCTTTACAGTCAATTGACCAGCGTCAAGGCATCTCTGCAACAGTATAAGTGCCTTTCCTTTGGTGTTACGCGCACTAATCAGAGCTATGTTTTTCTCTATGGCTGTGGTCTTACTGGCGGCAATACCTAGAAAATAATGGACGTGTGCCTGTTCGAGGATTAGGTGCCCTTTTTGAAGATTAATTTCTGGCTTACACGGTACCAGATTGCCGAATCCTCGTAGGTTGAACTCCCCAATGTTTAGCAGTTTTCTGAATTCTTCGAACCGGGCGGGGTCTTCAGATAAAGATTCAGGCAAAATGTGGTCAATGTGAAAGGTAGCAAAATCAAGTGGCTCCCTTGTATAAGCACATCTTTTACCATAGGCAACAAATATAGCTTCGCGTTCAATGGTCGAGAATTGCTGTTTTGACACTTTTTGTCCCTGTATTGGTTGATTTTACTTTGGTTGCACAACGGCAATGAGCGTGACCAGCGCGGGTTCATCGCGTCCGCGTCCACGCGAGAGTTGGGACATCTAACAGATAAATTGTCCCCTTTTTTCCATATACAGAATCGGATTCCTTGATTTTGTAGTAATTCGTCCTGCCTATCGTAAGTCGCAGCATTTTTTGTATTTCTTCCCGCTCCCACAAGGACAGGGCTGATTTCTGCCTATTTTTCCTAGTGCTTTGGATTTCTCAATTCGTCTGACGCGTAAAGCCTCGGCAGTATCATTCAATTTTGAAAGTTTTTCAGCAGGAATAGCATTCGCTTTCGTAACAGTAAAAGTTGCATCCATCAGCATTCTATCAGTGTCATAATTGAGTTCAAGAAGCAAACGCTCCTCTTCGTTGTCAAGCAACATCACCGCATATGTGTGGTCTAACGCCAGTTCCGCGTCCCGCATCACTACACCTTGTTGCCAGCAAAACAAGGTAATGTTTTGGCTGCCGTATGTCGAAAGCGGTTTCGCCTTGCCCGACAATTCCTGTTGCCTTAAAGTTTCGTCTATTTTTATAGCTATCGAGTTCCGCCAATCGCCACTGGTGTCAAGCAGCATGCTGGCGACTTTTCGCCGGCCTGGCTTTTTACTCGCCGCCAGTAAAGCGATAATCTCTTCCAGTCTGGATGGCATTTTTTGCTTTATCAGGCACTTCGAGGTTGGGTCGATAAGTTTGTCGGTAAAGAACCCGTCTATGTCTGTCCGATACCCATGCCACGAGAGTTGGTCCATCCCTTTTTGCTCCTTGGCAAATTCGGTGTAGACATTGTGTTTTATGTACAGACCAAGATGGTCCAATTCATCATCTGCTTGGATAAGTGTAGACCCAAAGGCTCGCATCCTTTGTTCGACAAAGTGTAGGAAAGTCAGTGGATTATCAAATATATCTGAATAAACACGCAGATCGTCCACGGAAATGGACCACACCGGATTAGACCCTACGTCAACGCCAATTTTCTTAAGATGCTGCACTTGCGCAGCAATTTCCGTAAAGGGATCAAGGGTCACCGCACAGATTGTAATGTGTTCAAATTGTTTACCTGAAAGCCTTCCTATCTCCTTGTGCCCTCGGTCGTAAAGAATGACTTCCTCGTCACTTCTCAAATATTCCAGAAATCGTTTCCCCTGTTCAGCTGGCTTATGAATCAGGTTCTTCAGGGATTGAACATATGCTGGAAAATCTGTCGTCGGAGGGGTATACGTAAAAGCCCCAGCTTTTACCTCAACGATAAATAAGTGGTCTTCATAAAGCAGCAAGGCGTCGGCTTCACACCATTCCTTAGGTCCACCTCTAGACTTTTGCCAGCGATAATAAACCGGGTGGTAAACCTGCGCTTCCGGTAGCAATCTTTGGAATAAGTCGAGGGGAAGTTGCTCCGATATCTCCTGCTGTTTATTATTCCAAATTTGGGCATATTCTGGCTTTTTGCGAGTGACTACTCTCTGCATTATACGATATAGGTTATCAAAGAGGCTGTAGATATCAAAGCAGTAGTAATGGCCGCTCATCTTGATGAAAGGGTGTCTGAAAACGGGCCATATTCTTAACGGCCAACCTTTATACTGGCCTTCAGCGAAGAACTCAGTGTCCTGTCCAGGTTCCAGCGAAAGGTCGTCCAGAAATGATTTTGGCAAGCTGGTTACCTTTTTAAGATCGAAAATATCCAATCCAAAGAATCGGCCCAAGACGTCATCACGTATGGTTTCCCACCCGTTTTCCTTAACTACTTTCTCCATCAATTCTGCAGGATCAATCTTTCCAGTCGGTTGTGAGCCCTCCATCATTTCGAGCTTTTCGAGAAATTTAGGCTTAATTAAACGGTCAAATTCGTGTAGGTCAGCAGTTGCCTTTATAATTCCATGCAATAAGGCAGACTGTATCTTTTCGAGGCCTTCGATAATGCCATCAGTCCCCACACCATAAATCTCTTTCAAGATTTCATCATGGGGTGCCAAAAGATCTTTGTGAAAAGGAATGTCGTGAACTGTATAGCGTTTTCCCCTGATGTTGCACCAAAATATTTGTGCCTTAAAATAGAACTCTTCAAGATCTTCATCATGGCCTACCGCCTTGCGATCAGCAGCAGTCTGACAAATCATGAACTGATGATTCAACAAATTAAACAATTTGGTAACGGTCTCTTTAATTTCCTGCCATCTTTCTTCTGTAACGTCTATTTCCTGTGAATTAGCTGGTAATACTGACACTATTACGCTTTGGATGTAATCAATCATCCTTTGTGAAATAGCTCCTTCTTCGTCTATCTCTATTTCTGATTTTATGTTTACATGATGTGCCGCTCTCTCCCACGAGGCGCGGTACAGCAATTTATCTGGTGGCAATATCTTCACTAAATCAGCAATCTTGCCTATCACTTCATCGATCTCTTTGCAGATATCTGGAAATTCTCGAGCAAGCCTGTCCTGCATTTTACTGAATTGCTCGCTGGGCATACTGTTTTTCATTACGATTTTTTCCCCGAAACGAGCCATTTCAAGGGAGCCGAAACGGAAGTATTCGTCCGGTTTTATGGGACGCTTCCTTGGATTAGACATTATGTGATGCTTTTTTCTGTTTCTCTTTGCCATATTTTCTCTTATTTTCGATTCTGACCAACTGTGGTGAGGCACCACCGGCTTGACCGGTGTTGCCGATGGTTAGGCAACGGTGTGGGAGAACACACGCAGACTTTTGGGCGGGTACTTCTTCCGGTTAGGAGTCTCAAGCGAGTTATCACAGGATACATTCCATGATTCCACGAGCAATATCGAGAGACGCTTGATCCCTGTCGGGCCACTGCGTGATTGGCTTACCGTCTCTAGGAAGCGCCTGTAGCTCACCAAAAGGAGTTATAGTCCAATCGCAGGCTCGCAGCACCACAGGAATAACCCGTGCAGTTCCATCCCTATGACGGCGAAGCGCGATTTGGCCCTCAATCTCGTAGCAGTAACGAGATGCTAAGAAGTGAGGGCTCATAAATAGCAGGATGACTTGAGCCCCCTCAATCCTATTATCGATCAGAGTCCGCCACTCGTCACCCGCAGGAATCATCCGGTCGTGCCACTTCACAATCTCACCCAATCGCTCACGGACAACGAGCTGGAGTCGGATCTCATTCATAAGTGCTTCGTCTTCATGGGCGTATGAGAAGAATATTTCAATGGGACGTGCCGTAATTCGCTTATGAGTCACCCCCTGCTGAACATTGAGTGCTGACTGAGGTTTTATTGATACAGGTAGTGAGGCTTGCAAGCGTGTCGCGATAGACCTGCAGTCTTCAACTCTTTGGTGGCCAGGGCGATATGTCTCCGCGTACTCAACTAGCTCCTGAAGAACTTTTCCGACTAGTCGGTCTGGCTCACGTTCCAAAAAACTACGCATCCGGTTTGCTTTGGAGCCGCTATGCCCCTCCATGTATGTAGCCTCATTGATATCGACGTCGAACTCCCTGAAAAAGTCGGAAAAAGTTCGGTCGCTAAAGTTCAGAACATAGCCGCCTCCCATCTCAAGGAATTCCTCAATTAGATTCTTCTCTCGAAACTTAACCGATGCCATTAAACTCCACCTTTCTTTAAAGACTCCTAACGGGCCGGAAGCTGACCGGCCCGGTTTTCTAAGCGCCGGTCCTGCTTTCTGGTTGGAATTCATTTCTTTAGAATACCACTTTCAAGGGCTACCCCCTCTTTTTCTATCTTTATGAATTTCGTAGGTTCTGACCCTCCGGTTTTCTGTTCGCAGTCATCTCACTTCATGCGATCAAGGACAGCCTTGGCCATCTCTATTACCTGCGACCCGCTTAAGCCGAGAGTGTTCTTGTTTAAATTAGCTTCGTTCATGGACGAAACACGTTCAAGCCAATAGCGGTGATAGTGCGTGGAGCGGGAGATGTTGCTAATTCGGGAACTCTTGGTGGCAATTGCATCCCAGTTGTGGTGCGTTGCGTCGACGTATCGATTGTAGAGGTACGAAACAAAGAAGGTGGCACCTATGGTTGTCAATATTTCACCACCATCGAAGGCAAATGTATGTCGTCCCTTTGATTTACCGGTCATTGAACTCCTCCTTAGCGTGTCAGTGAATGGCCTTGATCAGCGCGCTTAGTTTTCAACCTACTAGATCCTCAAGGCTTTGGCAGAACCTATCGCAGAAGTTCTTGAGGTCCGAAGCGGGAATCCTGACGTGCCAGTCGACCGGCTTTCTTGGAAGCGCATCCTCAAATTCAATTTCGACTTCTCGGGGATCAGGTCCGTCTGATGAAAACCGAAGGCGACGGTGCGATACAGCGTTCCGAAGGTGATATATCAGCTTACCCAATGTGACCGTCTCGTCATTTCGATCCCTGAGAATCGTCCATGAGGGCCACCCTTCCTTTTCGAGATCAGACAACAACCAGCTCTCCATTTGATCCAAGGCTCTTGCCTCCCAAGGAAAGGTGACCAATCCGAGTAGCGACGTTGTAAGCTGAGTGACTTCGTGGACGTCTTCACCTTCGTGCCGTTTTTGGACAATGAATTCCAGATTCTTGCGCACACGCCTGGCAAACCCTTCAGTTGTATTACGTTCCAATGAGTATCCGCCTGTCATTTTAAGTCTCCATCCAACTCGTTATTGATGAGCCCCTGTTCAACTACCCATTTCGCAGGTTTATTTTACTATTGACGTAATTATTTGATGTATACATTGAGTTCCTCTGCATAATATGCCAAATGGACTATTGAGATTTAATAGTAAGAATTTCATTTAGGTAAGCTACAGATATCGAAGTCAAGCGAAATATACTACTGCTCATGATGAATTCAAAGCAGATTTTATGGGGGGAGAGAGGCGCACCGGTCTCAGGCGTTCGGGATTTATTCGCAGAAGCGTTTGAGGGCAAATAAAATTTTACTGGGTGCAAATAAAACAAGAGGTTGTCCTCTCCATTAACTCCTTGTTTCTTGACACCCATCAGCTTAAAATTCAGCCATTGGCAAGAACATCTTACGTTGTAATGGTTTCGTGCTTGACTCAAAGTGACCATTTTACATAAGCAGGCCTATATTATTTAAAGAACTTGCACTTCGTTTCCACTTACCACCCCCGACCAGCAACGACGACAATGCTATATAAATACTTGATATCAGACGCTTTTTGTGTTATATTAGCAAAAAATGAAACGCATGCCGTGCGGCATTACAATGAGTTGCTTTTGCATAATGTTTCATTAGCTGAGAGCGCCAGCCAAACCAGTTCGTAGCACACCGCATTTCTGTTCCAAACCCAAATACTTACAACACAACTTGCTGGAATTTGCGTGGCTTAGTTGAAGCTCTGCGCAGAATCTTATTCGCACCATCGAGAAGGTTTCCGACATCGGTTACCTAACGGTGGATTCGTGTATCTATTCGATGTCAAGTGTCAATTATCGCTTTGCAATACCAATTAGAGGCTATGGAGGGGCCATGAAAGTGCCGTTTCGGCAGCAAGTTTCCGATTACGACTGTGTACCAACTTCGCTCATCAATGCATTATGCTATTTGTTTGACCGGAAAGACATCCCGCCATTCGTGGTGCATCGGGCCTATAGGGATTGTCTCGATGTTGAAGCTTCTCGCGGCACCTCAAGCCGTGCGATTCAGGATATCGGTTTTTGGCTCAAAAACTACCAGGAAAAGAAGTTCAGCAAATTTGCCGTTGCGTATTCCGGTGAAAGCGGCCAGCCGAACTGACGTGATGGCGGCCACCATTCCGCTGTGAAAGCGGCCACCGTTCCGGTGATTTCGGCCAGTAACGAGAGAGAGTCTCGGGGTGTGGATTTTTACTCTGTCACAATTGCGGTTTTTGGGTCAAGCACAGATCGCTTTCGTCTCATGGATTCACCTTTCAATTCCAGTTTGTAGGCATTGTGAACCAGTCTGTCCAGGATGGCATCAGCCAGGGTTGGATCCTGCATGGCATCGTGCCAGGCTTTCACCGGCAACTGGCTGGTAACGACGGTTGCCTTCCGGTCATAACGTTCCTCGACGATCTCCAGCAATTCCCGCTGCTCATCCCGTGACAAAGGGGAGATGAGCAGATCGTCCAGGATAAGAACTTCGCATTTGTTGATTGGTGCAATGAGCTTGTTGTAGCGGCCATCAAGCCTGGACACCGCAATCTCCTGCAGGAGTCGCGGCACTCTCTGGTAAAGAACAGAGTGGCCATCCCGGCAGGCCTTCTGTGCCAGGGCGCAAGCAAGATAACTCTTGCCGGCGCCAGTCGGCCCGGTCACCAGGATATTGTGATGGCTCTTCACCCAGGCATTCCCGGCAAGGGCCATTACCTGCGAGCGATCAACGCCTCTTCCCTGTCGGAAGTCCAGATCTTCGATCGAGGCAGACAGTCTTAACTTGGCAGCCTTGAGCCGATTCTGCATCCGCCGGTTATCCAGCTCGGTCATCTGGTAATCCACGATCAGACCGAAGCGTTCCTCAAAGCAGAGTTGTGTCATGTCCGGGCATTGCAGTTGGTCCGCAAAGGCTCTGGCCATCGCCGCAAGCTTCATGGAGTTCAGCTTCTCGATGGTCGGTTGTGTCAACATACGTTTTCCTTTCGTCATTGTAGTAATCCGTGCCCCTGATGTTCTCATGGGCAACGGGAAGTAGTTCCAGCTGTTTGGGTAGCGGCTTCTGATCCAGGTTGTTCTCAAGGATCGACTTGATGCTTCTGTAGGTAACACCATTAATGGTAACCGCCCGTTCGCAGGCCGCCTCCAGCCGTTCTTTGGAATAGCGCTTTACCAGGGAGATGATCCCCATGCAGGATCGGAAGCCATGCTCGGGATACGCCTTGCGTGACAGGATGATCTCCACTACCTGCGCCGTGGCTGTCCCGGTTTGGGCTGCCCAGGAAATAATCCGTTGTGGTGTCCACTCGGCAAACTCCCGGTGGGATTTGGGCATATGCTCCGGTATGGTGGTGTGTTTCCCTTGGACGAATGATCGTGGATGGGAGGCAAGCCGGTTTCCTTTATAGAGGCATTCGATGATCGTTTCGGTGTAACGCACATCCACCTGTTCTCGTACCAGACGATGGGGAACGCTGTAGAAGTGTCCTGCCACTTCAACATGGTAATCGATATGCACCCTGGCCTTTTTCCATTGGGCATACTCATATGGCGTTTCCGGTAACGGCAGCATGGCCGGCCGGTCAATCTCTTCGAACCGGCTCTGCCGACACCCAGGCAGTTTCCTGAAGGAGCGGTTGTTCAGAAGGACCAGGCGTTCACGAATGGCGGCATTGGCCTCGGCCAGAGAAAAGAAGGTCCGATTACGCAGACCAGCCAGGATGAAACGCTGGGCAATCAGCACACCACCTTCGACCTTGGCTTTGTCCTTGGGATGGCGTACCCGGGCCGGAACGATGGCGGTGCCGTAATGATCGGCGAGTTCTGCATAGGTTGGATTAAGATCCGGTTCGTAACGGCAGGCTTTGGTAACACCTGAGAGCAGGTTGTCGGGGACAATGCAATGGGGGACGGCACCAAGGAAACCGAAGGCCCGGACATGGGAACCGGTCCAGTCGGCAAGGGCTTGGGTCCAGGTGGCCTCGGCATAGGTCTCGTTGCTGCCTCCCATGACACCGACAAACATCTGGGCGTCTTGCACTTCGCCGGTTGAAGGGTCCACAATCGGTACCGTCTGCCCACTGTAGTCAACGAAGAACTTCTCGCCGGCACGGTGCTCCTGGCGCATGGACCGGTCGAGCTTCTTCTTCCACTGGCGGTACAATTCGCAGAACTGGCTGTACTGGTAGCCGGAGGATTCCCCCTCCTTGTACTCCTGCCATAACAGCATGAGGGTGAGTTTCTTGTGTTTGACAAGCTCATCATGCAGAGCCTGCCAGTCGGGTTGAGGCAGTTTGCGGGAAGCAGGGCTGACAACGGGAGGGTAGAGACGTCGTTCGAGGGCTTCATCATCGAGATCAGAAGGCAGAGGCCAGGAAAGGCCGGCGGCAATTGCCCGATTCATCGTATCATTTACGGTGCTTTTGCCGACACCGCAGGTTCTGGCTGTATCACGCCGACTCTGGCTGCATGACCAGACCAGGCGGAGTATCTCTCTTGCTTTTCGCATGGTAACTCTTTCTCTCGGCATTACGCCCTCCTTTTATTCAATCAAGGAAGGCAGGATACCTGTTGGAGTTACCCCGCGACTACACTCTCATTTTACACTGGCCGGATTGCTCCGGAATGGTGGCCGGGATCAAATCGGAATGCTGGCCGGATTCCCGCCGGAACGGTGGCCGCTTTCCCGCCGGAATGGTGGCCGGATTCGGTCGGAATACGCACCGTGGAGTCCAAATACATAACCGGCAGCCAGGTGCATTTGAAGGAGAGCAGCAAAATCCTTCGGTGCCTAAATGCTAAAGGGGTTGCATTATTGTATGTGAATTCAAGCCGGAATTACCGGCATTGCATACTTGGCCTTTGGCCTGAAGACGGATGGATCTATTGTTATGACCCGTCGCCACGATCCAAGAGATTCATTGATAATGATGCTGTGCAATTACTCGATACCTCTGGGAAGCAAGACCCAAACGTAAGGATTCGATTTAACTGGCTGGAAAAGAATCTCAAAAATGCAAAGAATCATGGCGAGTGCAAATATGTGTTTGGCAACAATAGCGAGCGTGAATGCCTCTTGCTGAACAGGATTCGTGAGTAAATCTATTTAGATTTCTAAATGCCACTCGGAAGGAGAGAGAACATGACTGGTGAAAAAATGTTTGATGATACGCCGGTTCCGGCGAAGCTGAAAACGATAAAACTGAAACAAATCAAGGCGGTATATGAAACGTTGGCCATCAAGGAAGAGCACCATCAATACTTGAAGCCATTCACCAGATTCACCAACCCGGAGCAGGTTTTCAACACCTTCAGCTTTTTGCGGCATGAAACAAAGGAATATTTCTTCACCATTCACTTGGACGGTAAAAATCGAATCTGCTGCGTTGATGAGGTATCCGTCGGCTCTTTAAATCAGAGCGTAGTCCATCCAAGAGAGGTTTTTAAAACCGCACTCCTGTCGTCTGCCGCAGCAATTATCCTGCTGCACAACCACCCAACCGGCGACCCGACGCCAAGTAGAGAAGATATGGAAATTACACGGCGATTACGGGATGTGGGAGAACTCCTCGGTGTGAAGGTACTGGACCACATCATTATCGGCGACACCTTTGTTTCATTTGTCAGCCGGGGTTTGCTGTAGGGCCATTGTTCCAAGATTTGCCACGCTTTCACTTCTAGAAGTTGTCGCCTCGATTTTCCTCACCCACAGCTGCAAAGTCACTTTGTTTAACAAATAAATATCGAAGAAAGGAGAGTACATGGAATTACTCCAGTATCTCATCTGTGTTGCCTCGCGCCATGAACGAGCAAAACGTGAACATGAAGAAGAGTTGGCGGAACTAAGGCTGCGTGGGAGAAGAATTACTAGTGACCAGCGGAAAGTTACGTTGACCTATGCCGACGAGGTGGTACTGCTAACGAGAGTTATCCGTTCAGTTGGCGTGGTTCCCGTCTGTTTGAAAAAACTATCTTTTCCGGCAATCGGTGCTCTTGCCCATATTCTCAGGGCCAAGATGGCAAATGACCCTTTGGTTGAAGGGCATGAAATAATCGAAAAGTTGGTTTATGACCAGGAGAAAACCATCGTGTTCCTCAATGGCTTTACCGAGTTGAAAGAGCAAGGTTGGATAGTATTTGGCGATTCGCTGGGGATGGCATTTGTCGACCAGCCCCCGTTCTGCTGGTTGCAGTCGAGTATAGACCTTGGCGATGCTTTCCATCGGGAAATGGGAGCTGGCCAGCTTACAAGTTGCGCGTTCACGTCCAATGACGTTTATCTTGATGCCGTCTACGCGTATTTGTTGACCATGAGCCAGGACAACAGCATACATTCCCGAGTTATTGACCCGGAAACCGATTTAGCAACAGTGCAACCTGAAGGGTTGTACAGAAGAATTATCTTGAGAATGCAGGCATCGACCTGTGAACTCCCGGCAGCAGAGGCGCGGGAAAAATATTCCCTGAGCGTATTTCAGCACCTGACTCTGATGGGGCTCCTGGGACTGCGTGATGGTGATGTGCGCTACGACTTCAGTGACCCGTCTGATGTGACAAACCTGTTTGCCCATGGCCGGGTTTGCCGAAAGCGCATGAAGGAACATTTGTTTGGGGAAAAAAGTCAACTGCTGCGACATCGGCTTGTGGAAGGGGCTAAAGGCGCCTTCGGTGAATCGGTCAGATTGACCCAGTTTGGCATCAAGGCACTGCTCGGAGAGAATGTCGGCAAGGGTGCTGCCAAAGACATAAAAAACCGTGTCAGAACATGCACGCTCTTTGATATCGAAGAACCGAAGATAGCTAGGGATTCTCTCCTGCTTCCGGCACTTGTCATGGAGGCTATTCAATCGCTCATCTTCAGCGAATCTCAACACGGAAGGCGAATCCGAAAAAGTTGGTTGGCAGCACTTCCTGCCGCCTGGGGTACGCCGACTGGCAGTACCGTGCTGCTTTATGGGCCGCCTGGTACCGGAAAAACTTTGACCGCTCAATATTTGGCTAGTGAATTGAAGCTGCCCTTGCTAAAAATTGACGCGGCACGGGTGTTGAGTTGTTGGGTGGGAGAGAGTGAGCAGAATGTGCGGCGTATATTCGATGATTATGCCACCCTGCAAAAAGAGTTGGGAATTGCCCCTATTCTGCTGCTCAATGAAGCCGATCAGCTCCTTGGAACCCGTGGCGCAGGGAGCAATTCAGTTGACCGGATGAACAACAACATGCAGAACCTGTTTTTAGAAGGCTTGGAACGTTTTTCCGGCATCCTGGTAGCAACCACCAACCGCCGCGACTTGCTGGACGAAGCCTTTAGCCGACGGTTCACCTATAAACTTGAACTGCCTCCCCCTGACAGGAATCTGCGGATAGAACTGTGGAGAAGTCACTTACCGATGAAGCAGCTCGCACCAGATATTGAGATTGAGCTATTGGCTGACTTGGGATTGACCGGCGGCGAGATTCGTCTGATAATCGAGAAGGCGGTACGCTTGCAAGCCTATCGTGGGCGTTCAACTATCGACCGCAAAACACTCATGGATATCGCAGAAGACGAACTTGCCGGTCAAATGAAGCGTGATGGCAACAAAACGAGTATAGGGTTTTCCGCACGAGCGGCCGACCGGGATGGAGGTCAATCATGAAATTCAATCCAGGGCAGCTGGCCGTGACCAGTGGTGTTAATGTTTTGATAGCCGACAATGAAGAGTTTGCTAGGCACGTACAGCTCTCACTGAAACGGCACCTGGCAGGAGACTGGGGTGACGTCTGCGACGAAGACCGGGTTGCCAACGAATTAGCCTTACTGAATGGTGAACGGCTTTTCTCGGTCTACAAGAAAGAGGGGTTGCCGACCATTTGGATAATCACGGAATGGGACAGGTCGGTTACTACGGTGCTGTTTCCTGACGAATACTGAGTCTCATAAAAGTACGGAAATCCAAAAAAGCCCGGGATGGAATTGGTGCGTATGACGTATGACGCATTATTGATTGACTAACTACTTGTTTTCATAGATAGTTATAGCCGGATGATGCGGCTCGATATGATGCATAGCCCCGTATTTATTGGTATAACTTTGAGTATAGCAACTGTTGTCCATAATGGTTTTTGCGTTAAATATTGATTGGTTATGCGGGTAATTGGATTCACATGCGCTCCGCCATAATAAAAACAGGGACTTAGGCATGTAGTGCTTAAGTCCCTTCTTTTTTGCGGTCATGGTCTGACGCAGATATTGACGCAGGTACCACTCCTCCGACCAGTCCCGTTCATCACATCCGTTCAGTCCTCATTATGTTTCATTGGTGTCAATAGTACCTATATGGTTTTCATTGCACTATTCTGACCGCGGCTTTTATGGACATGTATTGCAGGTTCCACCAATCATTACTCTCCTTTTCTACGCTTAGAAAAATAAGGACTCTTCCACGTGTAATTTTCTGAAAAATAGGGAAGTGTCCCGATTGGCCTCTCCTGTTCCCGGAGTACAGCAAGGTCGACCGGTACCTCCTGAACACCCTCCTCAACGAGGACGGCAGGAGGTATCTGGCCACGGGCCTCCTCCAATACCGCGTGAAGATGGCTTTTGGCGCGCATGTTGATACTCAAAGGATTCAAGACCTGCGCAAGGCTGCGGCCAAAAGCAGAGGCAGAAAAATGAAGCTGACAGTGGGGAAGGTTTCGATTAGCTACGCTGACATTCTCGGGTTATGAGTTGATGCAATGCGGACAGGGCGGATTGCTCCGCCCGGAGGGGTTCCAGCACGGAATCACGCTGAGTGTGCATGCGCGGATATAAACTGAAACATCTCAAATAAATCACGAATAACTATATGAATATATAGTTATAGTCGCAAATTTACGAGGCCACCTTCAGGGCTGGAACCGTAACGTGGAAATCTATTGAAGGGGAGGGTGACGGCGCCGCAATATGGCTTGAGGGGAAGGAATGAGGGCACGGGTACAACTTTTTCGGCGAGCAGGGTATCAGTATTATCTTTACCATCCGGAAAGTGGCTCAAGTTTGCAGCGACGAACAGTCCCACGCTGTAAAGCTGGGCGCGACGTGGAGAGGTGACTTCTCGTGGTGGTCAATGAGCATCAGCCCGGCAGCTAAGGCTGACCGTATGGCAACTAAAGCGTCGCGAACTAAGGCGTTACAGATTGCAGTCAACCCGAACGCTCCCGGATTTCTTCTGACTCTCACCGGCCGCGGCATCATCGGCCCACAAGAGCGCGAACTCTGGCCAGCCCAACAGTATATCGCCGAACATCGGCGGCCTTGGCGGTTGTATTTAACAGACTATTTCCGCCAACCCCGCACATCATGGTGCCCCACACTCCCTATCGAATCCTGCGCTTGTCCACCGGCAGTAAAATCGGCAAGAATGCTCAAGTATCAGCAAGTTTGCTTGCAATTTATTCACTACTGTTGTAGTGTTACGGTCAGCAGTAACCGGCAGAAATATCGGCAACAAGGAATATCCCCATGCCCGACGCAATCAGCCAGATGACCCCGTTGCTTCCGGAACGGGCCGATGATCTCCAGGATCTGGCTCTGGAGGTCATTCAGCGCTCGGCGTCGCTCGGCACCCGACTGCACCCCATTACCCTGCACACCCTGCGTGAGCTGCTGCGTATCGTCAACAGCTACTACTCAAACCTGATCGAAGGGCACACCACCCACCCTTACGACATTGTCCGGGCCATGCAGCAGCAGTACGATGCCGAACCGGCAAAGCGCAACCTGCAACTGGAAAGTGTCGCCCACATCACCGTACAGCGGCAGATGGAAGCATGGTTGCAGGAGGAAACGCCCCCCGACATTGCCGGGCAGGGGTTCCTCTGCTCGCTGCACCGGGAGTTTTTCCGGCTGCTGCCGGAAGAGTTCCAGGTCATGACCAATCCGGATACCGGCCGGGAGAGCCGGGTTGTGCCTGGTGAGCTGCGAATACAACCTGTAAAGGTCGGAAAGCATGAACCACCGGGGCATGACAGCCTTCCCGCCTTCATGGCCAGGTTTGCCGAGGTCTATGCGCCAGAAAAACATCATGGTGCCGCCAAGCTGGTGGCGGCGGCAGCGGCCCATCACCGGCTGATGTGGATTCACCCCTTCCTTGACGGCAACGGCAGGGTGGCCCGCCTATTCACCGAAGCCTACCTGCACCAGATTCCGGTGCATGGTTTCGGCCTCTGGTCGGTAAGCCGGGGGCTGGCCCGCCGAAATGTTGACTACAAGGCTGCCCTCACCTGGGCCGATGCGTCACGCAGGAACGATCTGGACGGCAGGGGAAATTTGTCGAACGAGGGGTTGGTAAAATTCTGCCGGTTCTTTCTTGAGGTCTGCCTCGACCAGCTGGAATATATGGGCACCCTGTTACAACTGGACGGGCTGGTGGAGCGGGTCAGAAATTATGTGCAGTTGCGCGGCACTGCCATGATCCCCAACCCTCCAGGTGGAGACAACCTGCGACTGGAAGCGGCCAGGATGCTGCAGGAGGTCCTGCTGCGGGGCGAAGCGCCACGGGGAGCGGTTATAGAGGCATCCGGGCTGAAAGAGCGGACCGGCCGCAACCTGCTGGCTCAACTGGTTGCCGAGGGGCTGCTGGTCTCCGACACCCCCAAGGGGGAAGTCAGGATCGGCTTCCCGATCCATGCCGCCGGCTGGTTCTTCCCGGAACTGTATCCGGTGCTGTCGAGGTAGGACGGTCAGGACCGGGATGGTTGTGGTATTCCTGGCAAGAAGGATTATGAATCGCATGAACATCGATGGCACTTACGAAATCATCGAAATGTCAGAATGGGACAAGGAAGATATCGACCTTGTCGAACCAGGCTACATCCGCATTAAAGGGAACGGAGGGGCGCTGCACTTCATCTGTGTTGACGGAGATATGGACATCCGCAAGAGCAAGTCGGGAAGCTGTAAGTTCTCTTGGGAAGGCAATGACGAATACGATCCGGCCAGCGGTTTCGGTGAGTTTACTTGTGACGGTGACACACTGACCGGCAGAATCTATATCCACGATGGCGACGATAGTTCGTTTGTAGCAAAGAAAACATCTGGAAACGGATTATTGTCATGACTGCAAGAAAAGCAGCCAATTGACATGTACCAAACCTCAAAAGAAGAAACCCTCCTGGAGCGATGTCAAGCCAGCCATTGCCAACTTCGAACGTCGTGCAGCGTTTCTTGTGGAAATTGAACGCAACGACGATCCGGAAGCCTATTTGTTTAAGCGTACCGATCAGCTTAACGGTGATAACTACGGCGGACTGCTCCCCCTGGCCGTGGCCATGGAGAATACAGGGCGGCATCTGTGCGCATCCATGCTCTATCGGGCACTGCTTGATTCAATCTTGCGCCGCGGTCAGACCAAAACCTATACCCACGGGGTTCGCTACCTACGCAAACTCGACGCGCTTGCACCGTCTGTTTCCGACTGGCTTGCTATTGAGGATCATGCCACCTACAAGGATAATCTTCAGAAACAGCATGGCCGCAAAAGCAGTTTCTGGTCTCGATATCAGGAGTCCAAAATTGACCACTGATTTGACCCACTACGCCGGCCTTCTTGGCGACATCAAGCCCCGGATCCGGCAGGCACAGATTAATGCCACTCTCTCCGCCAATGCGGAAATGATTTTTATGTACTGGGATATCGGGCGGATGATTCTGGAAAGACAGAAACGGGAAGGATGGGGGGCTGCAGTCATCCCTCGTCTCTTCCGGGATATACGGAATGACCTGCCTGAGGTTAAGGGATTCTCCGAACGGAATATCGGGTACATGATTCGTTTTTCCCATGAATACGGGGCATCTCCAATTTTGCAACAGCCTGTTGCAAAATTGCCTGGATCATCTGCGAATTCCGAAAAAGTGCCGCAGCCTGTGGCACAAATGCCCCCAACGATCTCTCGACAAATTTGCAGCAACTTGTTGCAAAAATTCCCTGGGGCCACAACACCATGCTGATGGAAAAGGTCAAAGAACTGTCTGCACGCCTCTGGTACATGCAGCAGACCATCGAGCAAGGCTGGAAAGATTTCTGCTGGAGCTCGGCCAGGGCTTTGCCTTCGTCGGGCGTCAATACCACCTTGAAGTCAGCGACAAAGACTTTTATATCGATCTGCTGTTCTATCATCTGGGTCTGAGATGTTTTGTGGTTATCGAGTTGAAAAAAGGCGATTTCAAGCCGGAATATGCCGGCAAGATGAACTTCTACTGTTCCGTGGTGGATGACAAGCTGAAACACGAAACCGATCAACCCACCATCGGCCTGATTCTCTGCCAGACCAAAGACAGAATTCTGGCCGAATATGCCCTGCGTGACATACACAAACCGATTGGGGTCTCGGACTACGAACTGACTCGCGCCCTGCCGGAAAGACTAAAATCGGCGCTGCCAACCATCGAGGAGATCGAGGCGGAACTGCAAAGTGAAGTCGGAGAGGGGAACGATGAGTCTTGAACGCATTGAAAGCCGGAGGGACTACCTGCGGCTGTTGCAAAGCCTTGAGATGAAGTAGCTGTTGGAACATGGCATTCCGGCGGGGAGTGATACCCTATATGCCGGGGAGGAGATAAAATATGGTCAACAGAGGTCTGGTAATAGCAACGGCAAAGGAGCCGTTCAGGGAATGGCTGTTATCGCTTCCGGATCCTACTGATCTGTCTCTCGAAGAGATCAACGAGGATTGCACCGCCTATCTGATTCCGGAATTTGAAGATGACGATCAGAGAGACAGGATTCTCAGGAAATTTTTCATCTTAATCTTCGAGGATCAGCTCGCCGGCTGGTGGACGAGAGAAGAAGACTGGCCCCAGAAAAGGGATCTCCGGACTTTCAAGAAATGGTTTGACCTTCAGATTCATGCGGTGGTGGAGGATCTTGTGGACGGCGTGCTTGTCGATGAATAAAGAAGTGCTCCAGTGTTACTTCCACCTGATTCCGGCAGAATCTTGGAGATGACATTACATGGTTTCGATCGTGGAAAGCTCCGGATGAGCGGTAAAGGGGACCACGCATATTTCGCATGCAAAACAAAGTCAGAGGGGTATCTTTGGGGGTATTCCAAGAAAATCACATTGATAGTATATCGTAAATTCTGAATGTTAACGGTATAGTTGGCTACCCATGCGCCTTTGGAAAGATGGCTGTACCTCATGGTCATCGTAAGGTTTGCATGACCTAACACTTACTGTAAACTGGCAAGGTCCGCGCCTTTCATAACAGCTTGACTTGCAAAGGTGTACCGCAAGTCGTGAAAGTGGAAATCTTTTATCCCTGCCTTCCGACAAGCCGTGTTAAATGACCCCTGTACTCCCGGAAAGGTTTTTCGGTCATAGGGTCGTAAAAGATGTGGGGAATATCCAACCTCCTATTTGTAAATTTCCGTTTTAAGTTAGCCATCAAAAAAGCATTTATAGGAATTTCCCGTTATTTATTTGTCTTTGCCATACCATCTTCTACAAGAATAAACCCGTGCGTCAGGTCTACGTTATCCCATTTCAGTTTTAATATTTCCTTTGGTTTTTCTGTTTCTCTTGCTTTGAAAGCGTCCCTTGCGTTGGCCAGTATGTTGAGGAGTACCTGTGCATATTCCTTTGGATAGCCGAAAACTGTCAACCCCGGATAGACATCAAGTTCAACCGCTGTGGAGTGGAATCTGAAGGCCGGCGCAATGAATGCGGGGGCCTGGTCGATGGCGTCTTTTATATTGAAATCTTTTTTTTCTGTATCCGGCCGGTAAAACTTCCGTTCCAGGTCGTCAGGGTCTTGATTTGTCCGGATTTTTCTCAAAAATTTGATATCCCTAAGTATTACTCAAGCATTGTTCAGCGAAAAATCGAATGGAAGAGTCAAAGTCCAGAGAGTTGCTTTTACGGACGCTCAATCACAAGTGCTGATGTCATTCTCACTGACAAACAGCTCATCAGGCCAGAACTTGGAAAAATGGCATTTATAATGAATTACGGTATTCTTGAAGCATAACTCAAGCACGAAGATTCTACGAAGGGAAAACCAGAGGCACAGATAGCAAAGTACGACTAGACGATTGATGCCAAGTTGCTATAAGAGACGACGAAAAAGTGAGAAACTGTTTTCCTCGGCTTATGAATTGATATCGTCCCCGGAGAAGGCGCTTGTTCAAACCGATAATGAATAATGCAAAGGGATTAGAAATGATCCAGCCGGCAAAACTACTGATTGTGGACGATGAGGAATTGATCCGTTTGAACCTGCGGGCACTGCTGGAGGACCTCGGCTATCGGGTCGCCGAAGCCGCCAACGGCCGGGCGGGGCTGGATGCCTTTGACCGTGAACTGCCCGACCTGGTGCTGGCCGATCTCAGGATGCCGGTGATGGACGGGCTTTCCATGATCGACGCCCTTCGGGAGAAAAGCCCCGAAACACCGGTCATCGTAATCTCCGGAGCCGGCACGGTTCGGGAAGCCGTCGACTCGCTCCGTCTCGGCGCGTGGGACTACATAATGAAGCCTGTCCCGGATGCGGAGGGGCTTGTCATCACCATCAACCGTGTTCTTGAGAAGGCACGGCTGGTAAGAGAAAACCGTCAATACCGGGAACATCTGGAAAAATCCGCTGAAGCGCTGCGCAGAAGCGAGGAAAGATATGCTCTGGCCGTCGAAGGGGCAAACGACGTCATATGGGATGTGAATCTCACCACTGGTGAGGTATATCATTCAGAGCGGTTCAAGAGCATACTCGGCTATGAAGAACATGAAATCCCGGCAAATATTACTGCACGTGAATGGCGGGAACGGACACATCCGGATGATTATCAACGGGTGATAGAAGCCCGCAATTTCTACCTGGAAGGCCGCGTGCCCGTATTCGAGGTTGAGTTCCGGCTGCGTCATAAAGACGGTGACTACCGATGGGTTGCATGCCGTGGAGCCTGCGTGCGCGATTCACAGGGGCTACCGTACCGCATGGCAGGGTCCCTTACCGATATTACCGAGCACAAGAAGCTCGAGCAGGAACTCCTGCAGACTCAGAAGTTGGAATCCATCGGCATTCTTGCCGGCGGCGTGGCTCACGAGTTCAACAATCTGCTCACGGCCATTTCCGGCTACGGGCAAATCCTCCAGGAAAGTATCCCGCCGGACGACGAGCTGTCGCAGGAGAATATCGGCAATGTATTGAAAGCCGCTGAACGTGCCGCGGAGTTGACCCGAAGTCTCCTTGCCTACAGCCGAAAACAGACAATCAAGCAGGAACCGGTCAGGGTTGACACCATTATCGGATGCGTTGACACGCTCATTCAGAGGGTTATCGGTGAGGATATCAATATCAGCGTCAATGTGTCCGGTGAAAACCTTCTGGTAAAGGCTGACGTCGGACAGATGGAGCTGGTTCTGATGAATCTGGCGACCAACGCCCGCGATGCCATGCCCAACGGAGGCCGTCTGTGTATCACGACAGGCAGGGTGATTGTCAAAGAGGGGTCGGAAGCACGGTATGATCTGTCGGCGCCGGGCGAATACGCCCTTATTTCCTTTACCGATACCGGAACGGGAATTGACAAGGAGTCGCTGGGAAAAATCTTCGAGCCGTTTTATACTACCAAGGAGGTCGGCAAGGGGACCGGCCTCGGACTGTCCTTGGTCCACGGCATCATCAAGCAGCACAACGGTTCCATCCTGGTCAGCAGTGAAATGGGCAAAGGGACGAGACTCGATATCTATCTGCCGTTGATTAAGGAGCATGTTCTTAAAGGAAAATCAAAAAAGGCCGCACCACATGCTGGTCGTACGGAGACCTTGCTTGTCGTCGAGGATGAAGAGATTGTAAGGGCCTTTATGAAGAGAATGCTGGAAAATGCCGGTTACAAGGTAATCGATGCCGGCAACGGAGAAGACGCGGTGGCGCGTTTCAGGGCGCACGACGACATTTCCCTTGTCCTGTCGGATGTGGTAATGCCGGGAAAAAGCGGCAAGGAAGTGCTGGATGAAATCAGAAAGTTGAAACCCGATATCAAAGTGGTGTTCATAAGCGGTTACGCTCCGGACGTCATACGTAATAAAGGTATGTTTGACGAGGGGACGGATTTCATTCAGAAACCTTTCAATAAGAACGATCTGTTGCGGAAGGTGCGAAACATGCTGGACAGGGGTTGAGAACTATAAAAAAACGACCTGAAAGGTCATGGGGAGACTTCAGCATGGACATTCAACAGTCCCTGATCGAGAGAATCAGGCTGGCCGACCGGCAGGGCTGTAACGCACTGCTGGATGCGTGGGCAACAGAACACGGCTATGAGCGTCTGATCACGGATGTCCTGGATCCTGCGATGATGCTGATCGGGGAGGAATGGTCCGCGTCCGGGACGTTCACTCTCGCTCAGGTGTATATTGCCGCCAAGGTGACCGAGGATGTGTTGGGCAGGATCGCGAGCATGAGAAAACTTTCGTCCGAATGCCGGCCATCCAAAGGACCGGTGGTCATCGGCAATATCGAGGAGGACTTTCACGCCCTGGGGCGTCGGATGGTGGGAACGTTCCTGCGTGCGGAAGGCTGGATCGTCCACGACCTGGGCAACGACGTCCCGGCAACGGTTTTCGTGGACAAGGCACAGGAGGTCGGCGCTCGCGTGATCGGTGTGTCGGCCATGATGATGACGACCGCCCATAATATCAGGAGCGTGCGGGATGAGATCGATAGCCGGGGTCTGACCGGACGAATCCAACTGGCGGTGGGGGGAGCGGTGTTCTGTGTCTGTCCCGATCTGGTTGAGGAGGTCGGTGGAGACGGCACCGCCCCCAATGCGCTCGTTGTGCCGGGCCTGTTTGACCGGTTGTGGGAGCGTTCTGTCGGAAAGGAGGCAGGCCCATGAACAGCACGGAGCGGATAATGGCCACACTTGCCGGAAAACCGCTCGACCGGCGCGCCATCGCGCCGGTGCTCGGTCTCTACGGCGCGCGGCTTACCGGTTGCCCCCTCGATCAGTACTACACCGACCCCGCTGCCTACGCGCGCGGTCAGTCCGCGGTGCGCGAGACGTTCCGGCCGGATGTCCTGTGCGCGCCGCTGGCGTTTGCTTCGATCGGCGCGGCCTTTGGCAGCGAACTCGTCTTTCCGCACACGGATGTCCCCAACATTCGGCGCCCGGCCGTTCAATCGGTGGATGAATGGGACCTTCTTGTGCCGCCCGACCCCGACAAGGACCCGCGGTTGCTCTATTTCCGGGACGCGATCCGGCTGATGGCGGCAGAGCATAAGAATCAGGTCTCCATTGCCATGGTAATCCCGATTCCGGCCGACATTCCCGGAGTGGTGATGGGACTGGAGAGCTGGCTGGAGACGGTGCTGTTCGATCCGGCAGGGACACAACAGGTGATGGACAAGGTCAATCCTTTCTACGTCCGGCTGGTCAACGGCTTCTTCGCGGCCGGGGCGACCTTCGTCGTAATGCCCTGCGGTTTTGCCTCGCCCACGATCGTGACGCGCGAGATTGTAACGGCCTTCACGCGGCCCATCCTGGCTCAAGTCCTGGCTCAGCTTCGCGGACCGGTGATCCTGCATAATGTGGGCGCGCCGATGTTGCCCCATCTGGATCTGCTGACGGGATTGCCTTCCGTAGCGGGGGTCATAATGGATCAACGGGACGACCTTGCACGGGCGCGCCGGGTGGTTGGACCGGACATCGTCCTGTTTGGCGGGCTCGATTGCTCCACCATAAGTGAGATGACAGCGGTGGAGGTGGAAGACCGGTGCCGGGCCGTTCTGGAGGAGCGCCGGCAGGATGCGCGCTTCGTCCTCGGCACTTCCGGCCCTGACGTCGTCTGGAACACACCGCCGGAGAATATCCACGCAATGCTGAGGGCAGCGGAATCATTCGGGAGTATCGATGCATGAGCGGTATTCTCCGGCCAAAGGGTGTGATGATCTGCTGTTCAGTGCTCCAGGCTGAAGTGGAGTCGCTCCGCGAAGC
>Ga0351906_1011_pt1 | contig 61157 bp, 57 predicted proteins | sample BONcelHT113001E5_FD_206866 | JGI IMG/M metagenome (GOLD analysis project Ga0351906, IMG submission 206866) | Enriched cells from coal bed in the Powder River Basin, Montana, United States - BONCAT cells T11 rep1 HSBNCT.T11.300.1.E5 ... | reverse complement strand
TTATGACCTTCATTACAAATAAAGACGGTGTGGTTTTTCAAAAAGACCTTGGAAGGAATACGGTGAAGATTGCAAAGGATATGAGAGCATATAATCCTGACAAAACATGGAAGAAAGCAGAATAATTCAGGGTAAACAATACTTTTATAATCCGAGGAATTTGGGATATAATAGGCAAAACAGAGAATCGGTGTCTATCTGAAAGTGAAATAATGGGAATTCAAATCTTTGGCACCCTTAAGTGTCAGGAAACACGCAAAGCACAGAGATATTTCAAAGATAGGGGCATCCCGTTTCAGTTCATAAATCTTGCAGAAAAGGGTATAAGCAGAGGTGAATTGAGCAGTGTAAAGAGTGTTGTAAAGATTGAAAATCTCATCGATAAAGACAGTAAAGAGTATAAACGGCTTAATCTGAAATACCTCACACACAATGTGGAGGATGAACTCCTCATTCACCCTCTTTTGTGCCGAACTCCCATTGTCAGGGACGGCCGCAAAGCGACAGTGGGCTATAAACCTGAAGTCTGGAAAGAGTGGATATAAAACAAGGGCATTCTGATGGGTTATGCCAATAACTACCTTGTTATTTCAAGGTCTTTCGAAGATTGTATTCTTTATATTTCATCTGGATATATTCCTGACTATCCATTTCATCAAGTTGTTGTTGATATTGTTCAGCGGCACTGATCCATTTGGAGAGACGCTTCTCCAACTGCTTGTCAGCAGGGAGGGCTAATGCACTCATGTAGGCATCTATTGCCAAATAATAACGCATGGTGTTACGCTCTACAAGACCCCGCATACCACCTATATAGCTTGGCTTACCATCCGGTTGGATACCATTGATGGTAAAACCGACTTTGTTGCGGCCTATAGTGCTCAAGTAAGATTTCATTAATAACCAACCGGCCATGCTGTATCTGCAGGAATAGATAATATGAAGGAAGGTCTGTTTTTCGTTTATGGCGATTACTTCCAGAATGATGCTGCAATCTTTTGTACCTAATGGCCCATTTTCGGCATTGAGGTTAACACGGAAATATTTGTTGGTGGTTGATGCTGTCTTATAGTTAAATTCCATCTGATAGGTATATGCTAATGATTGCAGGCTTTTTTTACCTATATTCACACTGAGCATTTTATCGTTACTGTTATTAGAGGCGCGGCAATACTTGGTGTTGGGATGCAGCATCATTACATCGCACCAGTTGGCCGGTCCATGCTCAGGGTCATTAAGAACCCTATTAACACTGTCAAAGGAGTAATCCAATATGGCGTAGATGTCGCCCTTGAGTGTGGACGTAGATTCTGTAGAGTCTATGTAAAGCGTGCGCTGAAACTGGTTATTGCTAAGCCGTGTTGTGAGTCCTGTAAATTGATCGTGTAAAGCTGCAGTATCATCTGCAGCCGGTAGCGTGCTGCTATAAAACAGGATGTTTAGCAATAATGCAGTTATAATAATCTGAAACTGCCGTGCAGGTATGTTCATAACAAGCGCATCCACAAAGTAAACTGCTTTTTCTCATTAAGCCCCAGCGGCAGATAGTGTATAAAGCCGATGGGAGCCTTATTCAATATTTAAATGCCTCCCGCTTCTGATTAAGAAAACTTTACTAAATATGCTTATTCCCACGATAGGTTATTCCCCCCTGCAATATAGTGAATTATTATTATTATTTGCTTTGCCCAGCTATATGCAGGGCAAAGCAAATGGTTAAAATGCTATCTTCTTCTTGCAGACACTGATTTTTTGTGCCTGATACTCCTTAAGTCTCATAGTAGATGGGCTTAGTCAGTTTTTTTACAGAAAACTTTTTCAAAATATGATGGCCATCATAGTCAAGGACGCGCAGGTCGTCGGTTTGCTGAAGATCAGACATAATACTATCGTAGTGTGTCCCATACTTTTCCTTTATTTCATCTTCCTGGATTTCAAATGCGATGAATTTTTTAATTCCCTTTGTAGTTAATTTCTCAATAAACTCTGGATTGGTAAGGGAATCATATGATGTGAGGAGTAAAATTGGCCCTGTGCCTGAAAAAATAATCGCTGCTTTCATAACACATCCTCCCTTTAATTAATTGAGAAACGCTTTGAGCGTTTCATCTGGTTGGAATAATGACTCAATCAATGCAGCATCATAATATGAACCCGAATTGTTTATACCGCCCCACTTATCCAATTTCTCAATAATCATATTGTAATTATATAAGAATATATATACTTGTCAAGGATGGGTATACGGATGGATAAGCTTGTTGCCAAAAAATCCTTTACTTTAAGCTAAAAAAAATTTACATAAAAAGATAAAAAACCATCAGGAGTAATGATTATGGTAAAACCAGCTTCAAGAGTAGAAAAAATCCCCCCCTACCTGTTTGCAAGAATTGATAAAAAGAAGGAAGAGTTACGAAAAAAAGGGATTGATTTAGTAGATTTCGGGATTGGCGACCCCGACATCCCAACGCCAAAACGTATTATTGATAAAATGATTGAAGCCACTGCTGATCCGAAGAACCATAGATATCCGAGCTATGAAGGTATGCTTGAATACAGAAAAGCCGTTGCACAGTGGTATCAGAAAAGATTTAATGTTGAGCTGAATCCTGATGACGAGATAGTTGCTCTCATTGGTTCGAAAGAAGGTATTGCGCATATGCCGTGGGCTTATCTTGAAAACGGTGACATTGCACTGATCCCTTCCCCGGGCTATCCCGTTTATAGAATTACGACCCTTCTTTGCGGTGGAACGCCTTACATGATGCCGTTAAAGGAGGAAAACGGATTTCTTCCTGATTATGACAGCATTCCCGAAGATGTATTTGAAAAAGCAAAGATCATGTTTATAAACTATCCGAACAATCCTACGGGTGCACACGCAGATGATGCATTTTATGAAAAAACGATTAATATTGCTAAAAAATATAATATTCTTATCTGTCATGACGCTGCATACAGTGAAGTAGCATATGACGGCTATCTCCCCAAAAGTATTCTTGAATTTGACAAAGAGAAAAAATACTCAGTGGAATTCCATTCCCTCTCTAAAACATATTGTATGACCGGCTGGAGAATAGGCTTTGCAGTCGGCAGTAAAGACGCTATATATAATCTTGGGAAACTGAAAACAAACATAGATTCAGGTGTTTTTCAGGCCATTCAATTTGCTGCCATCGAGGCCCTTACAGGGGATCAGCAATCAGTAGAAGAAATTAAAGAAATCTTTCAGAGAAGAAGAAATCTTGTTGTTGACGGACTGAAATCTGTCGGGATTAATGTAAAAAGCCCTATGGCAACATTCTATATATGGGCAAGGGTACCTGAAGGCTATACATCGGAGAGTTTCTGTGAAAAACTTTTAGAAGATGCAGGTATAGTTGTAACTCCAGGTAACGGTTTCGGCGATGAAGGCGAAGGATATTTCAGAATTTCAATTACAATCGGCGAAGACAAAATCAGAGAAGCGATAAAACGTTTAAAATCAATGAAATTTTAATTGATTGCCGCCGGTGTCTGCCGGCGGCAATCAATTGTTTATAAATACGCATAGGTAAACCTGTGTGATATTGATTGTTAGGATTCTTTTCCGCCTACAACTATTTCCGGTATTCTCAAAGTGGGTTGTGCATCTGATACGGGAACACCCTGTCCATCTTTGCCGCAGGTGCCAATTCCAAAACCAAGATCATTGCCTACCATATCTATTCCCTTGAGTACCTGTAAACCATTGCCCATCATTGTTGCATTCTTGATCATGCTGCCTATCTCGCCTTTTTCAATAATATAGCCTTCCTGGATTTCAAATACGAAATCGCCTCTAACTGTATCAACCTGTCCTCCGCCCATTTTTACCACATATACACCGTCATCAACAGAAGAGATAATCTGTGCAGGATCATCATTGCCGGACAAGATCATTGTATTGCTCATCCTTGGAATTGATTTGTGTCTGAAAGATTCCCTTCTTCCATTCCCTGTGGACTCCACTCCATACTTCATTGCATAGAACCTGTCAAAAAGATAATTTTTTAATATTCCCTTCTCAACAAGGATGGTTCTTTGCGGGGAGATCCCGTCATCATCACAGGCATATGTGCCCCGCATATTTGGAAGGGTTGCGTCGTCAACTACACTGATTAACGAAGAAGCTATTTTTTCTCCCATCATCCCTTTGTAACAGGAAAGCCCTTCCATGGCAAGGTCAGCTTCGAGACCATGACCTATGGCCTCGTGAATCATAGTACCGCCTGCTTCAGATGCAAGGACAACAGTTTTTTTGCCCATAGGCGCTTCAACTGCATCAAGGAGACCTGACAATCTTTTTACCGTTGTTTTTACAAAATCTTCAATTTTTTCATCAGTAAAAAATTCAAATCCGTAAAAACCGCCAATTGAGTCATAAGCGGTTTGAACATCACCATCTTTTTGACCAACAACGAGTATGTTAAGAATAACCTGTTGTCTTTCATCTTCAATATTTACGCCGTCGCTGTTGTAGATATTTACCTGCTGCCTGGTATCCCTATAAATGACCCGTACCTGTTTTATTCTTTTTTCTCCCGATCTGGCCATTTCATCAATACGCTGAAGCATTTTCAACTTTTTCTTTAATTCCACAGCCCCAGGATTAATAGTTGCAGAAAATGGATAGACAGTCTTAATGTAATTACCTTTTTTTATTGTTGCGCTTTGCCCGGCCTTTGAAAACCTGCTGAGTTCTTTTGCAATTTCAAGAAGCTCCTTTTCTTCAAAAATGTTGGTTGAGGCAAAAAAAGTTTTCCAGGGTTTTATTGTACGCATACCAACACCTTTGTCGGCCGCCCTTTCAATCTTCTCAAACCTTGAAGATTCGAGATGCAAATGATTATAATATCTTTCTTCCACAAAGATATCGCTAAAAAAAATATCTCCTTCTATGAGCTTTTTTAGTATTTTGTCAGCATTAAACATCAGCAACCTCCTGAAAAATAATCCCGTAATTCAACATGTCTTCTATTATAAATCCTATTTCCTTATCAAAATTAGAAGGATAGATAATCTCAATAATTCCCTTGTCTCCATCCAGAACAGAAAATATTCCAATATCTTCATAAGATTCCAGGATTGACTTAAAAAATCCTATTCCGTCTCTGTTGATAAAATATTTTTTAGTTTTTTCAATATCCATCTTATAGTCTTCTGACTAAGTCCCCTCCACCGGAATTCATCAGTTTTTAAAACCTTTCCCTTAACATCTCAATAAATGCCTCTATTCTCAATTTTGTTCTGGAATCAAGCTTTGTCGGCAGATCCCCTTCAATTGTTATAAAAGGAATCCCAAGAACATCTCTTAAGATCACATCTTCCATAACTCTATAACAAAATGCCTGAACATAGTGTATGATGCCTTTGATCTCACGTCTTTTTATCTCTTTTTTAATATCTTCAATTCTGAGAAATATCCCATAGGGGTAGGTGTAAAGCCTATATCTTTTTACAATATCCATATTTTTTGAGAAATATGGCAATGAGAATTGTCTTTGGGTTTCATTAAAAACTATATGGACGCCATTTTTCTCGACAAAATCATACAGATCAATAAATATGGGTGGAACTCCGATGTACCCGATATTCATTCTATCATTTTTCTTCCTTGCCTTTGCAGTTTTTATAAACGCAGTTGCCATATCATTGTATTGGCTGTAGTTCCCAAGCATATCAGAAGCTCTTACAAGCCATAGGTGGTTTTCATGGCCAGTGACTACTTTTTCCTGCCACGTCATTCTGTCTATCTCTTCGAGATTTAATCTTATCTCCTCCATGTCTTTTTCAACGTCAATAAGATCTTCTTTTTCAACAGATAACTCATGTTTCAACTTATCGATCTCCCTCTTCAAAACTTTTTTGTCCCTATCATAGGGATATGAAAATGGGATTACCCTGATTCCTTTATATGTCAATATTTCAGCCAGTGCCTGGGTATTACTGCAATCACCTTCCATGACCGTTATAACGGTTTCAATTCCTTCCTCAATAATCACGCCATAGATACCTTTTATCCAGTTGCACATGCTTTTAGGAAATCCGTCTTTTTCAGCTATTTCTATAAAATGTATGGGATTTTTATCTGTTATGAAAATATTGTTAAGATCACAAGGAATAAACTTTCCTGCAAAAATAATTTCAACAGGAATGGTTGTGGTAAAACCGACAATTTTATTCTGTGTCATTTTCGACCCGCTCAGTGATTTGTGAATATTTTATTTAGAAGTATCTGGCACATGAAAGAAGAGGTTGTGCAATATTTTATCTTTTGCCACGAATAAAAACGCTCGCAACATAGAAAACTACTGACAGCATTATAAACGAAATAAACGTAAATGATTTAAAATTGATATGCAAATCCATAATTTTCAAAGTATGCAAAAAACATATAAAAAAAGCGGTAGCCCAAAACCTCATAATCCTTGATATTTCGTTTCGGCTGATACGTTTTTTAGAAAAACCTGAGAAAATGCTTTGCATGTATTTTGTGAAGTATGAATCCGGGAATACCTGTGGAACATCCAGCATGTATTCTATATAAGGTTCATTATGAGTTGCAGCAAGAAATTTTTCTTCTTTTCTTAGGGTCGGCCCATAGACCCAGAAAAAAAGAAAGGGGTATACAAGCACTAAGTATGGGTTGCCGCTTAGAAGGCAAAAACTGACATCAATTAGATAATTAGCCATGTAATAGGGGTGTCTTACAACTCCATAAATCCCGTTATTACACATGACAACATTACGTATTAACTCCCCTTTGGTAATAAAATGAACAATACACCCCGCCCCGAGTATGACAAACGCCACCAATATTTCAACATTATTTACACTGAATAATATTACAGATAAATATGACAAAAGTCTTATTAAGTTTCTCAGGTTGCGCCTGGTAATATGATAGCTTTTTTTATTTTCCATTTTTTTGTTGAAAGGTAAAATATTTGGATATCTTTGTCAATCATTTTCAGATTGAATTGCTTTTTACTTGACATATAAATCTCTTGTGTTGCTATATTTCACAAATGAAAGTGAACATATTTAATATTGATAAAATAAACAAAGTACAATTTGACAATAGCTGGATGAATTTCATTGTTTTGATTTTATTAAGCTCCATATTATTGTTTACAGGGCTCTCCACGAGGTCTTTGTGGGGATCGGAAGGCCGATGGGCAGAAATTGCCAGGGAAATGATCATGTCCGGGAACTATTTTTTACCTACAATCAATGGGAAGGTGTATTTTGATAAGCCTTTACTGAGCTACTTAATGATATTACCCTTTTCATTTAAGGGGGTTGTAACTGAACTGTCATCAAGGATACCAAGTGCAATTTCAGGGATCGGAGTTATTATATTAACTTTTATAATTGGTCGACGACTTTTTAATAGCATGGTTGGTATGATATCAGCCATGCTATTATTGACTTCTTTTATGTTTGTTTTGTGGTCCAGAACAGCATCTGCCGAAATATTGAATCTCTTCATGATATGGTTGGCGTTTTTGATTTTTGTAATTGATAATTACAGAGGTAGATTAATATATATTGTTTTAATTTATATTATTGGCGCTATTGCAGCTTTTTGCAAAGGACTTGTTGCGCCTGCTGTAATTTTCATTTCATTAGGGTTTTACAGCACAATTGAGTTATTAATAAACATAAGAAAAAAAAGGCTTATATGGATGGCCTTTAAGGAAGGTTTTTCTTCTGAATTCTACTGGATATTCTCTTTCAAGGGATTTATGGGACTTTTTTCAGGTTTTACATTGTTTGCAGGCCTCCTTTTAGTCCCGGTTGTATTGACCGGCTCCTGGCAGTCCGTGGAACTTATGTGGAGGGAAAATGTTCTGCGATTTTTTCGTCCCTTTGATCATATTGAGCCAATCTATACGTACCTCAAATACATACCGCTTTTTTCTGCACCATGGACATTTTTTCTATTTGCATCTTTCCGGGAGATAAAAGGTTGGGAGAATGACCGGTTCAGCCGATGGATTATAATTATAGCAGTTGCAATATTCATTTTTTTTACAAGTTCCGGCTCACGGAGAAGTTACTACATTCTTCCGATTTTACCTGCATTGGCAATAATAACCGGCAAGGCCGTTACTGATTGGTCTAACGCGACGGACCCTCTCCGTAAACAAATAATCCATGCAGCAGCTTTATTGACTTCAATGCTCCTTGCTCTTGCCGGCATTGGACTTTTCCTTGCATACTTTTATAATGGAATTCCCCGTCATGTGTCCCAACTTGCGCTTGGAGCATTTGCTGTTACAGGTGCAACAGCTTCATTTATTCTGTTTGTACAAAAAAAACCTTTTAAAGGCTTCATGGTACTATTTTCTTTCATTTTTATTGTTGAATTATGGGCCTTTACAATAGGGATGGCTACTGCTGAAACCGGTCGAACACTGCGGCCATTTGCGCAAAGAACTGCTGCCCGTCTTCAGTATGTGAGCGACAATAAAATTGCCATCTATCAGGTTGAAGATTCAGTATTTGTCTTTTATCTAAAGCGAAGCCCCTTGATATATTTAAGCAATCCAAGAGATGCCAAGGAGTTCATGCACAAAAATCCTGACGGCTTCATAATTTCCAATCTGAGCGCTCAACCAGCATTTCAGCGTGATGAATATCTTAAGAAAGCAGTTCCCATATTAATTGAAAAACCTGTTCTGAACAAAGAAGATGATCCCTTAGCTTTATTTGCATTTTCAGGCAAATAAGTCATGATTTCCAATAGAGTCTCAGGTTTTACCTGTTAGTTATTCCTCGAAATTTTTTAAAAAATAATAAATTTCTTTAAACTGGAATGGTTCAATTTCTTCTGCGCGGACATAATGCGGAAAACCCATAAAAGCATACAACTCTTCTGTTTTTTCCTTGCCATAATTATTAATCAGTAAGTGCTTCAATTGTTTGCGTTTGTTCTGGAAACAACTTCTTACAAAACTTATTAATCTATCGTCAGATTCTCTTTCACTTTCCTTAAGTACAATAGAGAGTAGAGCGCTGTCTACTTTTGGAGGTGGGATGAACATCTTTGACTTAATTAAGAACAGTAATTTTACATTTGCAAAAATCTGGCAATTTACAGAGGGGGCCCCATATGCTTTGCAATGCGAATTGCTTGCAATTCTCTGGGCAATTTCCTTCTGAACGGTCAGGTAAGCACTATCAATAACGGATCTTTCCCTGAGAATTTTAAATATTATAGGTCCGGTAATTTTATAAGGAATATTTGCCACTATTTTAAGGTTCTTATCTTTTTTAAACTGCGCCAGGGGAATATTTAGACAATCGCCATATATCACTTTAATATTATTATATTTCTCTTCAAGCACATCAAGATATTTACTAAATGAGCTGTCAAGCTCAATCGTATATAAAAAACCTGATTTTTCAGCAATTTGCGCAGTAAGATCTCCGTGACCTGCACCTATTTCAACAACAAGATCGTCTTTGGTAATATTAGCCGAAAGAACTATTTTACGGAGGAGGTTCTTGTCTTTAATAAGATTCTGTGAAAGGCTTTTTTTTAGCATAATTTATCAATCATAAAACTAAAAGCATGGAGTACAGAGTTAATATACACGAAAACCTTGAATCAGTCTTGTTGTCTTCGAAAGGGAATCATCTGCATCCTTGAAAATGCCTTGGTGTCAAGTCCTGAAATGACCCCCCTCTGAAAATAACGGTATCCCGTAATTGCAACCATAGCACCATTATCAGCGCAAAGATGGGGTGATGAGAACATTACTTCAAACTGTTCTTTCTTTCCCTTCTCGATGAATATTTCTCTCAACCTATTGTTTGCTGCAACCCCGCCCCCGACAATTATCTTTTTAATATTAAAATCTCTTGCCGCTTTTATTGTTTTATGTGAAAGCACATCACAGATTGCTTCCTGAAAAGATGCAAGGACATCGGACATATTTTCATCAATTATACCATTTTTTTTTACATAGCTGAGGAATGAGGTTTTTAAGCCGCTAAAACTAAAATCGTAGCTACTATCATCCATCATCGGTCTGGGAAACTGAACATATGACCTGTTACCTTTTTTTGAAATATCTTCTATTGCCTTTCCACCGGGATATCCGATGCCAATATACTTCGCAATCTTATCAAAAGCCTCGCCTGCTGCATCATCTCTTGTACTGCCAAGCACTTTATAGGCGCAATAATCTTCCAGTAGCAGGATGATTGTATGCCCGCCTGAGACAACAAGTGCTACATATGGAAAAATTGCTTCATTCTCAAGAAAAATGCTCATTGCATGAGCTTCTACGTGGTTAACAGTAATGAGTGGTTTGCCTATAGTAAGCGCAAGCCCTTTTGCAAAACACAAACCCGCAAGGATAGAACCAATGAGCCCTGGGCCGGAGGTAACACACACAATATCTATATCTTTTGCCTTTATGTTTACATCTTTCATGGCATTACGGAAAATAATATCTATTAATTCAATATGTTTTCGTGAAGCAATCTCAGGAACAACTCCGCCAAAAAGTTTATGTATATCAATCTGACTTGATACGATATTTGAAAGTATTTCTCCCCCGTCTTTTAATAAGGCAATAGAAGTATCATCGCATGAGGTGTCTATACCAAGTATTATCATAATGGATTGCAGTTAACTCTTTGGACTCTTTATAAATCATTCCAATGAATCTTAATATTTTTCTTCTTCTTCAAATCTTCCATGAAAGATCTGAAATATTCACCACTTTTTTTAGATAGAATATAATTAGCGTATTCTTTTTTATTTTTTTCCCACCCCTGCTTTTCAGGAATTTTCTCGTCTTTAAAAGAAAAGACATAGTATTTGCCGGAAATCTCAACAGGTTTACCGTAAATCACATGATCTTTTGAGAGAGTTAAAATATCAATATTTTCTCTGGGTATAGGACCTATTTTTGGAATATCGTTAGTGTTTCTTTGTAAAAAACCAGTTTCATTTTTTGATCCGTAAGTCTTTTTGCTTATTACTTCCTCTGCGTTTGCTTTTGCGAACATCCTTGCCTTATCCAAGACAATTCTCTCTCTAAGCTCTTTCATGATAATGGCTTTATCAAAAGGCTTGCCCTCATCTAATACAATGAGTTTGAATATATAAGATTTTGAATTACCTCTAATCGGTAAAGAAATATCCCCCTTTTTCAAACCTTTAATCCATTCTTCAACTTTAACGTCTTTAAATTTTTTAAGAAGTTCACTCTCTTTTAAGGCTCCAGTATCTATTACCTCCAAACCGTTTCTTTTTCCGTAAACATCGATATCACTAAATTTCAACAATTCCATATAAACAGCATCATCTTTAACAGTGCTTTTTTCGTCAATAACTATATATTTCAACCGATAAAGATTTTCACCTTTAAATGCCCCTTTTTCTTTCTCATACATATTCTCAAGCTCTTTCTCATCCACATTCACCTTGTTTTTATATTCAGAAGGATCGACCTGAATGTACGATAAATTGACCATACCCTTTTCTTTTATATAACTTGCCCATAGGTCTGCTTCATCAATGAATAATCCATTATCATTAATTATATTGGTTAATTTCATTACAGTTAGGGCCGTTTTTTCCGATTCTTCAAACTTTTTAGGGTCTATGCCGCTTCTTTTCAAAATTTCTATGTACGTTTTTTCATTGAATTTACCATCTCTTTTAAAGGCATTCATATTTCTGATATATTCGTTAAATTCAGCATCAGAAACTCTTACGCCCATTTCCTTTGCTTTTAGCGCAAGGAGATGTTTATTGATAATTTCATCCATAACCTTTTCTTTTATTTTAAGTTCTTTCAATAAATTTTCATCAAATTTATCTTTATACATAAACTTATATGTATTAAATATGTTTTTGTATGCCTCCTGATATTCCTCATGGTATATTTTGTGGGGTCCAACTTCTGCAATAACCTTCTCGCCGCCCTTGAAAGAACCAACACCCCAGAAGATAAAAACTAAAATAATTACTCCGAATAATGCCTTAACCAAATATCCTGTTGCATACTTCCTCATGAATCTCAGCATTTTTACTCCTCTATTGATTTTAATGATCTAAAATAGTATATTGAATCTACTTTTTCAATATCTTTAATCATAAAAAAAGGGGCAAACAATGCTCGAAACACTATTTGGCTTTATTTCGAAAGATTTGGCTATAGATTTAGGTACTGCAAATACGCTTGTATATGTTAAGGGAAGAGGGATAGTTTCAAATGAACCATCGGTTGTTGCTGTCCATAAAGACTCAAAAGGCACAAAAAAAGTTATAGCTGTAGGGGAAGAAGCAAAAAAAATGCTTGGTAAAACGCCGGGCAATATTGTTGCTATAAGACCTCTTAAGGATGGTGTCATTGCCGATTTTGAAATTACCGAGGCAATGCTTAAGTATTTTATTCAAAAGATACATAATAAAAAGTCATATGCAAGGCCAAGAATAGTTATATCCGTACCGTCAGGCATTACCCCTGTTGAAAGAAGGGCAGTTAAAGAATCGGCTGAATCAGCCGGTGCAAGGGAAGTTTACCTGATAGAGGAGCCTATGGCGGCAGCTATCGGTGTGGGCCTGCCCATAACGGAGCCGAGCGGCAATATGATAGTAGATATTGGCGGTGGAACTACAGAAGTTGCAGTAATAAGCCTTGCTGGAATAGTATATTGTAATTCGGTAAGAGTTGCTGGTGATAAAATTGATGAGGCAATTATTCAATACATTAAGAGAAAGTACAATCTACTAATCGGGGAGAGAACTGCAGAATTAATTAAAATAAACATAGGTTCTGCATATCCGGATCCTGATGGCGATGAACTTACGATGGAAATTAAGGGAAGAGATCTTGTTGGAGGGATTCCTAAAACCTTAGAAATCTCATCAAGTGAAATACGTGAAGCAATATCAGAGCCCGTAAATGCTATTGTAGAAGCTGTAAGAATAGCTCTTGAGAGAACCCCTCCGGAGCTTGCTTCAGACATTGTTGATAAAGGCATTGTAATAAGTGGAGGAGGAGCGTTGTTAAGAAACCTTGACCTTTTCATAAAAGAAGTTACAAGATTACCTGTCATTATCGCAGAAAATCCCCTTACTGCTGTTGTGGAAGGCACAGGAAAGGCCCTCGATGAAGTAGCCCTTCTTAAAGAGATTGCAACATACTTTTAAAACTGTGGAGAATTGAAAACCTCTATTATAATAATCACTGCTGTATTGGTGCTTGCATTTTCATTTTTCATATTTACAAATTCATCTTTTTTTGTACCTACATATGCAAAGGTGAAATGCAACATCGGTGAGATTGCAGGTCCTGCCATAAAATTAGTCGGAAAACCGGCAAACCTCGTAAAATACCTTTTTGAAACATATGTAAACCTTTTTGACGCAAAAAAAGAAAATGTTGAATTAAAAAAGAAACTCGACATATTTCAACTTGAAAATCAAAAGATTTCAGAGTTGGAGAAAGAGAATAAGAGATTAAAAATAATCCTCCACCTTGTTGAACAGAACCCCGGCAAAATGGTGGCAGCAAGAGTTATTGGTGAGGACATTAAAAACTGGTTCAGATGCATAATTATTGATAAGGGGAGGGATTTTGGTGTAACGGAGAAGATGCCCATCATTACACCAAAAGGACTCGTGGGACAGGCTGTGGAAGTAAATAAATGGCATTCAAAAGTTATGATAGTTAATGACACTAATTCCTCAGTAGATGTGTATATTGACGGAAAAAATTCAAGAGGAATACTGGAAGGTACTGGACAGACCACGCTCAAGTTGAAATATATACTGAAAAACGATGAAGCAGCCATCGGAGACAAGCTTATGACATCAGGGAAGGACGGAGTTTACCCTAAAGGGCTTCCAACCGGCATCATAATTACAGTAAACAGAAATAAACCGGGGATATTTGCCGACATAGATGTTATGCCTTTCAATAATTTTAAAAGGCTTGATGAAGTACTGATAGTAAGAAAACGATGAAAATATCAGTATATATTCTAACGGGAATAGCTTTATCAATCATTGAATCGGCGCTTCTTTCTTTTTTCCCTGTTGAATTTTTTAAGCCTGATCTTGGTATGCCTTTTATTATTTATACAACTTTTTTTTTAGGTCCAATGCCGGGGTTTATTACATCCATTTTTATAAGCCTTTTTCAGGAAATACTGTCAAATGCACCGCATGGTTCAATTATGTTTACAAAAATATCGCTGTTTCTTATCGCTACTTTTTTGAAAAAAAATATATACATTGATTCAAAATATAGTTTTTCTTACATCTGCGGGGGTTCCACAATCATTGAATCCTTTTTGTTTATTGCATTATCAATCCTCTCCAAGGGTGAAACAAGCAATATTATAAATGTGTTATTTTACACAATACCAAACGCCATATTTACAGGCTTTGTTTCAATTTTTATTTTTTCGATAATTGAATCTATAAATATAAAGTTTCTCGGTAGAGAATAAATTAAAAAAAGGAATTAGTTTGGAAAACTTTGTAAAAGACGATACCACTCATGAGAATAGGAAATACAAATGGTGCAAATGGTTGTTGATATTAACAATTATTATTCTAATAATAAGACTTTGGGATATTCAAATAATGAAAGGCAATGATATGAGGAAGCTCTCCGAGCAAAACCGTATAAGAATAAAAAAGGTTATTGCGCCGAGGGGTATGATATATGACAAGGCAGGTAGAGTATTGGCAGACACGAGACCATCGTTCAATATGTACATTACCCCTGAAGATATAAAAGATTTTAATCAGACAGTTGATGGTCTTGCTAAACTTATTAATATTGACAGGGAAGATATTATTGATAAAATGAAAATTGCCAGTGGTTTTCCACCTTCTTTTCCTGTAAAAATTAAATCGGATATTTCAATGGATGAAGTAGCAAAAATTGAAGCAAATCGCATTTATCTTCCAGGTGTAACTATTCAAATCGAGCCCAAAAGAAACTACCCATACGCTAAGATGATGGCCCATATGCTCGGTTATGTTTCTGAAATTAGCGACGAAGAACTAAAAAACAAGTCATTAAAAGGCTACTCTCCGGGAGATAACATCGGCAGATATGGGCTGGAAAGGGCATATGAAACATATCTCAGAGGAAAAGACGGGGAAAAACGAGTAGAAGTTAACGCCATGGGCAGAGAAGTGAGAACTCTTGAAACAATTGAGCCTATTGCAGGGAATAACCTCTACCTCAATATAAATCTTGATGTTCAGCTTGCTGTTGAGAATGCATTTGAGAATAAAAAAGGAGGATGTATTGCCTTGGAAACAAAGACCGGTGCTGTTCTTGCGCTCGTGAGCAGACCATCCTTTGACCCTAATAAATTTGCTTCAGGCATTACGAAAGAGGACTGGAAAGTTATTACAACAGATAAAATGCATCCTCTCCAGAATAGGGCTATTCAAGGCAGATACCCTCCGGGTTCTACTTTTAAAATATTAACAGCTATGAAGATCCTTGGTGATGGACTTATAAACGAAAAAACGGGCTTTACCTGCAGAGGGGGATTTCCCTTTGGAAATAGAGTTTTCAAGTGTTGGAAAAAAGGTGGTCATGGAAATGTATCCATGCACAGAGGCATAATGGAGTCATGCGATGTATTTTTTTACAACGTGGGTTTAAAGCTTGGTATAAATAGAATTCATGACATGTCAGAAGCAGTTGGCCTGACAAAGATTACAGGCATTGATCTGCCCGGTGAAAAGAATGGTCTTGTGCCGTCTCCTGAGTGGAAGCAAAAAACATACGGCCAGCCTTGGTATGAAGGGGAAACTGTCTCAGTTTCAATAGGACAGGGCGCGGTATGGTTAACACCAATACAGCTTGCACAGCTTTCAGCTTTTGTAGCCAACGAAGGAGTGACATTTAAACCTCAGATAGTCAATAGAATAGCATCACTGGAAGGAAAAACAATAAAAACTTTCGATCCAGTAATGAATACTAATATAAAACTTAAAAAAGAAGTTTTCAGAATTGTTAAAGAAGGTATGCGGGGGGTTGTGAATGAACCAAGCGGCACAGCATATGGTTCTCGTCTCCCGAACATAATTATATCTGGAAAAACAGGTACAGCACAATCAGTAGGCGAAAAGGGCAAAAATCTTGGCGACCATGCCTGGTTTATAGCATTTGCTCCTTTTGAAGAGCCGACCATATCCATGTCTATTCTTGTGGAGTATGGCGGACACGGGTCGAGCGCTGCTGCTCCTGTTGCAAAAATTATTGCTGAGACTTTTTTTAAAGAAAGGGTTGTTATTAAAGAGGCAAGAATCCATGAAAATAGATAAAAGAAAGGCGTCCCATCTGGACTGGTATCTTATTGTAAATGGCCTCATCCTGTTTGTCATAGGTATCTTTAATCTTGTAAGTGCAACCAGTTCCTTTTATAGTGGTTCTTACAACTTTATCATGAAACAACTGATTTCATTCTCAATAGGTCTTGTACTCATTTTTATAATCATACAGTATGATTACAGGATAATAGCAAATCATTCAAAATGGTTTTATGCACTGGCTATTGCGTTTATATTGCTTGTTTTAATAATGGGAATGATAGCTGGAGGGGCAAAGAGGTGGATTAATGTATTTGGTATCAGTATCCAGCCGTCTGAGTTTATGAAACCGATTCTTGTAGTATTTCTTGCCAATATGCTTTATGAAAAAAAAAGGGGAGGTCAGACATTAAGCGTAAAGGATATATCAATGCCTATGCTTGCCACGTTGATACCCTTTATCCTTATCGTGAAACAACCCGACCTGGGTACCGGCATTATTATCGTGTTAACATCCCTTTCCATCCTATGGTTTGTTGGTTTAAAAAAATCTACCTACGCCCTCTTGTTTGGTGTTGGAGCTGTTATTCCTTTTGTTGCATGGCAATATCTTATGAAACCGTACCAAAAAATGAGAGTGCTTAGTTTTATAAATATTGATGCAGATCCTTCAGGATTTGGATATCATGCAAAACAGGCAGTTATTGGAGTCGGTTCCGGAAAATTTTTTGGGAAAGGTTATATGGCAGGCACACAACATAAACTGCAGTTTATACCGGAACATCATACCGACTTCATATTTACGGTTTTCGGAGAAGAATGGGGCTTCATAGGCTCTATTATACTATTTCTTCTGTTCTTATCTTTTATATTGAGATGCTTAAAGGTTGCCCAAGATGCCCATGACGAACTTGGTTCGATCATTGCCTTTGGTGTAGCCACAATCATATATCTTCAGTTTGCTATTAATGTTATGATGGCTATACATCTTGCCCCCGTTGTGGGTATCCCTTTGCCGTTCATCAGTTATGGAGGTTCATCAATGCTTACTGTTATGATTTCAACCGGGTTGGTTCTGAATGTAAGTATGAGAAGATATATGTTTTAAAAAGGCAGTGAACCGCACTACACGCCCCTTCGGGGCGATTTGTTCCTGAGTAGCTTTAAAAAAAGAGGTAAGTTACTCAAAAGTAGATAGTAAACGGTATAAACATATTTATGCTCAATCTCGTACTATCTACTATAAACTGCTACTGCATTCATTTACTCTGCAATTACCCAGGAATCCAGCATTGCTTTGACAGTGGGTAAGTATTTATCGTATTGTTCTGTCTGTGCAGAATATATCCAGACATGATATATTTCCTCATTCTTTCTTGGGACTATGATTACAGATTGTTTATAATTCTTATTCTCGAAAACATATTCAGCGATAAACTGCTTGCCCGTAAGTTTTACCCCGTTTTTACTGTAAGCAAAGGTTTCCGCGGGGTAAACCTTTGCTTGTTTCGTTGCCCTTAATTGATTTTCAAAATCTGCTGCAACAGCGTTCATATTTGAATACTTTCCATTGTTTATTTTTTTGGAAAGTAAATTCTGGACGCCTACAACCGGAGCATTCGCAACCGATTTTTTTGTAAATACAATTATGTGCGGGGATTTCTTAACATAAGCCCAATCGTTAGGGTATGCTAATGTATACCCGTATCCGTTTTCTTTAAATGTATTTTCAGCAGATAGTAACGGTGCAATAATCATAGAAGTTATAAAAAGAACAGTACAAAGAAAAACTACGAATACTCTTTTCATTATTTACCTCCTGAATGGTCTGTAAGAGCTAATTTATTAAGGATTAACCGGAACCCATGCCTTATGAGCAGGTACCCATTTTCCGCCAATCCACTGACCCGGCACTTCAACCCACTGACCCGGGGGCTGCTGCTGTGGATCAGCACTTGTATAAACCGGTTTTTGACTCTGTGCACTTTTATCTTTCTGATAATCCATTTCATGGCCAACAAGACCGCCTACAAGTGCTCCGCCTGCTACACCGATTAATGTTCCGGCAGTATTTCCTCCAATTATTTGTCCTGCAATTGCGCCAAGACCTGCACCAATCGCTGCGCCCTTTGTTGTATCACTCATACCATCAACGGATGCACAGGAAAAACCCATGAATCCAAATGCAACAACAAGGATAAACAAAAAAACTCTTTTCATCTGATGTCCCCTCCTTATGGAAATATAGCTACGAATGTTCTAATATCTGTAGTTATATATAATGCGACAATAATCCAATTGCAAGCAAATAAAGAATATAAAATGTTTCTTGAAATATAATTGGAATTTATTACAGCGGTTTTTATTTTTATGATAGAATAATGTTTATAAATATTACAAATAATATAAAAGAAGGGATTTTCAGGAGGTTTTTATGGAAAATAAGTTAGAAAGCGAAGTGCAAACGGACGAAATTGTCAAACCTTCAAATATTGATTCAATTCCTGCCCTTATAGACTTTGTATCTGTTCGTGTACGAGAAGCAGGTTTTGAAGATGGCAAAATCAAGGATATAGGACTTGCGGTAGAGGAGGCCCTTCAGAACATTACAAATTTCTCCTGCCCTGACGGAAAAGGTGAAATCCGGATAACTTTTAATATTCACGATAGTGGCACCCTGCTTATTGAAATTATAGATTCAGGAAAACCATTTAATATGCTTTTAGCAGGCACATTCTCAGAGTTGGATGATTTTTATGAGCCTGGAAAAGTACCATCCAATAAGATGATGAAAAAAGCGATAAAAAATATTGAATATCGGAGAGGCTCGGATAGAAATACACTGCTTTTTACCATCCCGCCGAATTCGGCAGGCACGAGGTAGATAATTCAGACTCAATAACCACAAAATAAATTTTAAATTACAGGAGATCACATATGCCTGAACTTTTTGAATCAACATCCATTGGAGAAATGGTGCTTTCAAATCGTCTTATTCGCTCAGCAACATGGGAAGGTATGGCAAATGAAGACGGTGCTGTTACATCCAGATTGAGTGCTATATCTGAACAACTTTCACGAGGCGGAATCGGACTTATTATCACTGGTCATGCCTATGTCAGCCCTGAGGGTCAGGCTACACCATGGCAACTCGGTGTTTATTCCGACAAACTGCTTCCAGGCCTTTCTGAAATGACAAAGACTGTTCATGGGTCAGGTGGCAGGATTATAATGCAGCTTGCCCATGCGGGGTTGCACGCAGCTTCTTCTCTTGGCAGGCTTGATCCTATAGGACCATCACCTTTTGAAAAAGAATCAAAATTAGTTGGTCAGGAGATGACACAAAAGGACATAAAAAAAACAATAGAGGCTTTTTCCAATGCGTCAGTCAGAGCGCGTATAGCTAATTTCGATGGCGTACAGATTCATGGAGCCCATGGATATCTCCTGAGCCAGTTCCTTTCCCCTTTTTTTAATAAGAGGGAAGATGAATATGGAGGTAATATCGGAAATCGTGCAAGGCTTATTCTGGAAGTTCTTGAAGCAATCCGAAAGGCTGCGGGCCCTGATTTCCCGGTGCTTATCAAACTTAATTCCGAGGATTTTCTTAATGAAGGTTTCACTGTAGATGATATGCTCCAAACAGCAGTAATGTTAGAGGAAAACGGCATTGCTGCTGTTGAAATGAGCGGTGGAACAGTAATTTCGGGCAGGAGAATCCCTTCCCGCGCAAGCAAGCCTGATTCGGCGCAGTCTGATGCTTATTACGAATCAGCGGCCATACAATTCAAAAAGAAGGTTCGGACACCTCTTATACTTGTCGGCGGCATACGCACATTTGAAACAGCTAAAAGACTTGTTAATGAAGGCGTAACAGATTACATTGCCTTCTCAAGGCCTCTCATCCGGGAGCCGGGGCTTGTTAACCGCTGGAAATCAGGCGATAGGAGAGCGGCGTTGTGTATCTCCGATAATGGATGTTTCAAGCCTGGCTTCGATGGAAAAGGGGTCTGCTGTACTATAGAGTTCCGCTCTGCAAATTAACTATTATCCGGTTTTCAGGTGCCGTGGAAGATTGCATGAACGTACATTGCATCTATAATTACATTTAAAAGGCTGCTGATTATTTGTTTATAATTGCTGTACTATTATTTATACTCGGCATATATCTTGGAGTATTATATGATTTACCACTAAAATTATTAACTATACTGCTATTTTCCTTTATCTGCCTGACCCCGGTCATTATCCTCAAAAAAATCAGACTTGCATCAGTTCTTATCTTTATTTGCTTTCTCATCATAGGCATAATAAGAATCGGGTCTGTAACCGCAAAAGCCCCTGCTGTTCCTTACATTACAGAAGAAAATGAGATTTATGAAGGTTATATAACTGATTCTTCAAAGCATATTAAAACAATCAGGCTTATAAAACCTTTGAGCCTGAATAACGCCGGGGCGGCTTTCATAACGAACCAGGACTTAAATATAGGCGACAGAATCAGCGCCTATGGCAAAATAAGAGAACTTTCTCCTTCATTTCATAATCCATATACCATATCGTGGAAATGGCTGAAAAAACTGGAGGGGATTAACTATGAAATAAAGGGCAAAGTAATCTCTGTTTTGCCGGGGAAAAATCTAATACAAACATTGAGAAACAAACTCAAAAAAACAATTGAGGATTCCGGCCCTAAACATGAGGATGTAATAAAAGCTCTTACCATAGGCGATATGACATCACTTAATGAAAATACTAAAAATCTTTTTCTTAAAACCGGAACTTCCCATATACTCTCTATATCAGGCTTACACGTCAGTATAATTACGGGATTTTTCTTTTTTATAATTCGTTGGTTACTTGGAAAATACCGATTACTTATGCTTTCAGGAAGACATACAAAATACGCATCACTTATGGCGATCCCCTTCCCATTTATATTTATGATAATTTCCGGTTCAAGTATACCCTCGGTGAGGGCAACTATTATGATAACGGTCTTTATGCTGTCTCTTTTCTTTGAGAGACAAAGAGAGATAATAAACACCATTGCCCTGAGCGCCCTCATCATCCTTTTTATATATCCGCACTCCCTGTTTATGCCATCTTTTCAGTTGTCTTTTATGAGTATCCTTTTTATCGTGATCATTATGGGAAAGCTATACCCTCACGTAAGACTTAAAAATGCATATATCAATTGGTTTTCAACTTCTGTTTTAACAACAGTGGCCGCAACCATTGGGACGCTCCCCATTGTTATATATCATTTTTATGGCGTTAATCCTGTTTGTGTAATTCATAATCTGATCTCAATTCCCGTAATGTGCATGGTTGCCATCCCGGCAGGCTTTTCTGGAATGATACTGCCATATGGTGATTACTTGCTGCGTCTTACAGGAGAACTTATTAATTTGAACATCGCGGTTTTGAGCTGTCTGGACTTTGGTTACATCTTTCCCATTATAAGGCCGAATTTATTTGAAATGTTGTTATTCTACGCAATTCTTCTTTGTATAATATTTTACAGGAAAAAGCTTGTCCTGAGTTTCCTGCTTTTCATTGTATTCCCTCTTATAATAGTCCACATCTCAATTGTATGCAAAAACAGGTTTAATAATGACTTTACTATAAATTTTATAGATGTCGGTATTGGAGACGCAATCCTTGTGGAAGCGCCAAGAGGTGTCAGAATGCTGATTGACGGCGGAGGTGATTTCAGGGGTAATTTTGATACAGGCAGGACTATTGTAACACCAATTCTCCTGTCAAAAAAAATTCTCACGTTAGATTACATAATCAACACCCATCCACATAGCGATCATGCAGGCGGGCTTCCGTATATTTTAAATACCTTCAAAGTAAAAACGTTCGTTGCGGGAAAGTATGATGTAAACGATTCAAAATTTATGGAAATTCTTAAAATAGTAAGAGATAAAAAAATTAATTTTAAATTATGGGAACAGGGCGATAAAATCAATATAAATAATGATACAACGATACTTGTTATGAATCCTTGGCGGGATTTTCCGGGAGATGACCAGAACAACGCATCCCTTGTAATGAAATTTATATATAAAAACACTTCTTTTCTCCTTACAGGTGATATAGGGTGGGAGATTGAGAAAAGACTTGTATTATCATGCATGCCCATTGCGTCAAATATTATGAAAATACCTCATCACGGAAGTAAAAATTCAAGCAGTCTCCCTTTTCTCTTCGCAGTTAAACCTGACATTGCAGTATTGAGCTCCGGAAGCGGGATAAAAGGGCTGCCGTCAGAAGAAGCAATTGAAAGATATAGAATGCTCTCTATACCGCTTTTAAGAACAGATAAAAACGGATTTATACAAATAAACTCTGACGGCAACATGATTATTGATACAAGAACATATCGCTAATAGGGGTTGTTGGAAATTTATGCATCGGCTATAATGTATTCAAAGAAATACATAAGTTAAAGGGAATGCAAATGTCTGAGAATCAAAACATTTCAAAGGTTGAGCTTCATTTATCCGATGAACTTCTTATAAAACTAAAAAAAACAACCGAACGCACAGGTTCTTCGGAAGCAGAGCCGATCCTTCTGAAAATATGCTTTATGCCATGCGTATTGACGGCGTATTTGGCCATATAAAAACATGAGCTGTTCCGAAATCCGAGAAGAGAATTACAGACCTCTTGTGGAAGCAACAAAAAACCAGCCTTTTTTTGATTTCTATGATGTTAAAGGCTCTTTGGCAGGTTTTTATACGCCGCGTTTCATGGAGTCTCTTAACGCGCCCGGCTACCACCTGCACTTTTATCACGGAAGATTGTCAGCATGGGGGACATTTGATAGAATGCTCATTAAAAAATGTTCGAATAGGTATTCAACATATGCCCAAATTAGAAGTAGGATTGCCTCTTACTCTTGACTTCCTTACTGCCGCCTTGACGCGGGATATCGGTAAAGATTTGGATAAAGCAGAGAAATAATTCTTCATCCGAATCAAAGCGCTGTCAGCAAAGGTGCGCAAAGGGCGGAAGGAGCTTATTCAACGCTTCCGTACAAAGGAAAATGCAGGTGTATCTTCTCTTCTATGTCATTTATTATGATTTGAGCAAGGGCTAAGGGGTTTTTTGCTTCCTGCAAGCCCTGTGGCGCATATTCCATTCTATCAGTATTTATCATGAAAAAATTGGCTATCCTTATCGGTTTCCAAGTAAGCATTGCCTCAATTGTTTCCGACACTGAGTCTTCTGCTTCTATCCCGCCTTTTTCATATCCCCACTTGGCAAGCTGAATACAATAGAGGGATGCGGTGTCTGCTTTTATGCCTGCCTCATTAAGCAGTTTCTTTGCCTTTTCATTAACCTGCATGCTGTTTAATGTCTCAATATCTAACATAATGTTTCCTTTTCTTTCATATTTCCTTTACTCTTCCTCGTTTGAATCGAGCACTTCCCTTATTTTTTTGGAAAGCTCGTCAATGCTGAATGGTTTTTGTATGAATGTCTTGCACCCCTGTTTCATTATATCGGCTGCGTGCCCGTTCAGGCTGTACCCGCTTGACAGGATTACCTTGATACCTGGATTTATAGCCTTCATAAGTTCAAAAGCCTCTCCGCCTCCCATCTCCGGCATAATCATGTCAAGGATAACAAGATCAATTTCTTCTTTTTTTGACCGGTATATTCCAACGGCATCCTTGCCGCTGTAAGCTGTTATAACCTTATAATCAAGGGCTTCAAGCAGTTCCTTGCATACGCTTATTACAGCATCTTCATCGTCTACAATAAGGATTGTCTCACTCCCTTTTAAGGCCCGCACGGATGTTTTTTTCGTTGGGACTTCTTTCGAAAGAGCGGGAAGATAAATATTAAATGTTGTTCCATGGCCTTTCTCGCTATAAACATTGATAAAACCGTTATGATTTTTAACAATCCCATATACGGACGCGAGTCCCAGACCGGAACCTCTGCCCATTTCTTTTGTAGTAAAAAAAGGTTCAAAAATCCTTTCTCTTGTCCTCTCATCCATACCGGGACCCGTATCAGTGACAGAAATTTTCACATATTCTCCGGATTTTACGGTATAAGGCTTTACATAACTTTCATCGAGTGCAATGTTCTTTGTTTCAATGTAGAGATCGCCTCCGGCAGGCATAGCCTGCCAGGCATTTATGTAAAGATTGAACATCACCTGCTCTATTTGCCCATGGTCAACTTCAACTATATGAAGGTCTCTTTGATGTTTATAATGTACGGTAATCTCCTTTTTAGTCCGTCCAAACATTGTAGAAGTTTTATGTATTATTTCATTTAAATCAACCGGTTTAACTTCATATTTTCCGGCACGGGCAAATCCGAGAAGTTGCCTTGTCAAATCGGCGCCGCTTCTTACAAAATCTTCTATGCTTTTTAACTTGTCATAATGTGGATGATTTGTTTCCATGCTGTAGAGTATGAGCGATGCGTATCCCTGTATTCCCATGAGGAGGTTGTTAAAATCATGGGCTATTCCTCCGGCAAGCATACCTACCGCCTCCATCTTTTGCGATTGGATAAGTTGAGACTCAAGCCGTTTACGTTCGGTAATATCTTCCGCAATAAATTCATAATAGAGTTTTTTCCCGTCAGTGTCACGAAGGGTAAGTATATTTATTGAAAGCCATATCTTGATTTTGTCTTTACGATAAAGATGGATTTCATATCCTTTTACAACATCTCCTGCCTCTAATATTTTTGTAAAACTTTTACGTTCATCATGGTCAACATACAATTCTTTCCCTATAAAATTAATGCTATCAACCATCTCTTCGGGTGACTCAAAACCGAATATATTGGCTAATGCCATGTTTGCATTAAGGCATTTTCCTTTCAGGTCAAGCCGGGCAAAACCAAGTAACGCGTTTTCATAAAAATCCCGATATGGTTCTTTAGCTTGTTTCAGACTTCTCTCCGACCGATTATGATTCTGTGTCTCTAAGTCTTTCATGAATAACCCCGTACCTAACCCCTTTTGTGCTCACAAGCAAATTTTTAAAGCCAAAATATACCATAATTTCTCTCAAAAGAATAATCCCTTGAAGCAAAATATCTTCTCTGCCTTTTTCCATACCTTTTATAGCCTTTCTTTCGGATGTATACATATTTTTCATTAAATCTATTAATTTGTCAATTTCATTTAAAGTAATTCCGGAGGCATGAATTGCATCTTTATCAAATACTTCAAGGCCAAAGATAATACCTGCCAGCGTTGTAATTGTTCCCCCTACGCCTATAAGAGCGCAATCGTTGCTGTCAAAAGGCAGTTTTAGTAATAAGTCCTTTGAATAAGTTCTTAATGAAGATAATTCATCATTATGAGGAGGGTTATGTTTAATAAACATTTCCGTGAGCTTGACAGTACCGATGGGCAGAGATATAAAATCGAAAAATTCCTGACTGTCTCCTTTTATGATTTCAGTACTTCCGCCGCCGATATCTGCGATAATAACGTTTTTGTCAGTAATTAATTCATCATTTTTTACAGAAAGGTACGTGTAATAGGCTTCATCATATTCGCTTATAACCCTGACAGTTAATCCAAGCTTCTCACGGATCGTTTCTAAAAAGACTTCCGCATTCTCTGCTTCCCTCAAGGCGCTTGTGCCAACACAAAAAATTTCACCAACATGGTTTTCATTAATAATATTTCTGTATTTTTCAAGAACATAAAAAGTCCTTGTTATTGCTTCATTGCTTAAATACCCTTTTTTCTTCAGGCCTTCACCAAGCCTTGTTATTGAAGAAATATCAATGATATCCGATATCCCGTTGTCCTGTTTAGCGATAAGCAGCAATACGGCATTTGTTCCTACGTCAATGGAGGCATATTTCATTTGACAACCCCTTTTAAAATAAATATCATAGCCTCTATGATTTTAGGCGGTATAATTTCTTTTATAGACTTAAGCGGCATCGTTGCCTTCGGATCAGGGCTGCTATCTTTTTTCAGTCCCTGCGTCCTTCCTTTGATCCCTTCATATCTTATTTTTATCAGTGGAATAACGTTTGATAATTATAATGAAATTGAAACAATAAAATACAGAAAAATCGTTCTTACACACTCTGTAGCCTTTGCCGCCGGTTTTTCATTTGTTTTTGTATCCCTTGGACTGTCATCTTCAGTTATCGGAAACATACTATCTCAATATCAGTTCTATATCATGAAAATAGGCGGTATAATGCTTGTAATCATGGGCCTTTTTTATCTGAACATTATAAACATACCCATTATGAACCGTGAAAAGATTATTCATCTTAAAGAAAAACCCTTCGGTATTTTTGGTTCATTCATTGTTGGAATAACATTTTCCTTCGGCTGGACGCCCTGCATAGGACCGGCACTATCTTCTATCCTGATTATTGCTTCTACATCGCAAAGTATCTGGAAAGGAGCCTATCTTCTCAGTCTCTACTCGTTGGGGCTTGCCATTCCCTTTATTGTATCCGCTCTCCTTTTTGACAAGCTCCTCGGTTTTTTAAAAAGATTCGGCTATTTAGTCAAGTACTCAACAAGAATATTAGGAGTGCTTCTGATAATAATCGGTTTGATGTTATTCAGTTCCTATTTAGGCGTATTAAGCCAAAAAGCAGGGCAAATTTTCCCTTTGTAGCCACGACAAAACCGGGTTTTACCATTTTAATAATGGCTGTGGGCTAAAAAAGATATGGAACAGCAAATTATTCATTTTAATTTCTTCAGCGCTACATTTGCAGCAATGAGAATAGGGTCCCAGACCGTAGCAAAGGGAGGGGCATAACCAAGATCAAGCCTTGCAACATCCTCTATGGTCATCTTTCCATAGAGGCAGGCTGCAAGAACATCTATCCTGTGTGCAGCACCCTCTTCGCCTACCATCTGTGCACCCAGCAATCTTCCTGAGTCCCGGTCAGCTATAAAGGATACGGTAATTGGTTTGCCCGAAGGATAGGAACTGCTTCTTGATCTGCCTTTTATTGTGGAGATAAAAAAACTATAACCTTCACGTTCTGCTTCCACCGGGGATAGTCCTGTACGGGCTACTTCCAGATCAAATACTTTTGTAACGGCAGTACCTACTATACCATCAAAAACATTTTTCATTCCCGCGGCATTTTCACCGGCAATGCGCCCCTGTTTGTTTGCTGTAGTGCCGAGGGGGATATAGGCTTTCTTCCCCGTTATCATATATGTCGCTTCCGCACAGTCACCGGCAGCATATATATCGGGAATATTCGTTCTCAGGTATTCATCCACCCTTATGGCGCCGTTTACGCCAAGCTCTATACCGGCATTTTTTGCAAGTTGCGTATTTGGACGGGCGCCTATAACAAGAAGCACTATATCCGCATCAAACTCACCTTTATCCGTTAATACCTTTGTTACAACACCTTCTTTACCTGCGAATCCTTCAACGGAAGTATTCTTGAAGAGTTTAACTCCTTTTGCAATTATTTTTTCTTCCACGATGCCGGTAATGCTCGTATCCATGTTCCCCAGAACCCTGTCCGACTTTTCAATAACTGTCACTTCAAGCCCTCTTTTATGGAGAGATTCAGACATCTCCATTCCGATATAGCCGCCTCCTACAATAATTGCCTTCATCTGCCTCTTCCCGGCACCGAACCGATTAATGTAGAGGCACTCCGGAGAACCGACACAGACATGAAAAGAATCCCATTCATCAATGTATTTTTTTATTTCAATACCGTCGAGGAGTGTTCTTATGGTAAAGACGTGCTGAAGATCAATGCCCGGAAGGGGTGGTTTAATAGGAAGCCCTCCTGTAGAAAGCACGAGCTTGTCATAGGCAAACTCCATACTCGCTCCATTGTCCAGATTTTTTGCATGCACCTTATGCATACCTGTATCAATATTGAGAACTTCGTGGCGTGTAAGCACCTTTATGCCCCGCTCTTCCATGGCAACATTTGGTGTGAGTGAGATGAGCTGATTAAAATCCTTCACATCATCAGATATAAAGTAAGGAAGACTGCAAGCTCCATATGAGATGAAATAATCTTTTTCAAGGACCAATGCCTCTGCTTCAGGGCTGATTCTTTTATAGCTGCTTGCAGCACTCATACCTGCTGCCACACCACCAATAACGATTAATTTTTCCTGTTTCATGGATTTGACTCCTTTCTCATATCATTAATGAACCTGCGTTATAAGTTTTTCCGTAAAATTAATTAAAAAGCTGCTCTATGTCTGTAAAATTATTATAACACCAATTGATGAAAAAATGAATTCAGATATATTGCCGTCCTGTTTTAGGGTAATTATTAAAAGTCTTTCTTGAGATATATATAGTATCATACTTATTTTTTTTAAATATGCTATAATTAGCTTACATGAAAGCACTTCTTATATACCCAAAATACCCGGACACTTTTTGGAGTTTTAAATATGCATTAAAATATATTTCAAAGAAAGCAGCCTTTCCACCACTGGGATTGTTAACCATAGCTCCTTTTTTTCCTGATGACTGGGAGATTCGCCTGATTGATCTCAATATAGGCAAGCTTATGGAAAAAGATCTCCAGTGGGCTGATTATGTTTTTGTTAGCGCCATGCTGGTTCAAAAGGAATCTGTTTCTGAAATTATTCAGGAATGCCTTCGTCTGGGAAAAAAAGTTGTTGGAGGAGGTCCTCTTTTTAACGGGACGGCTGAAGAATATTTGCCGCTTATAGACCATATTATACTGAATGAAGCTGAGACGACATTGCCGGTTTTTTTCAGAGATCTCAAAGAAGGCAACCCTGAAAAGATTTACCGATCTTCCGGTTTCCCTTCCTTATCAATGACGCCTATTCCCCGCTGGGATTTAATAAACATAAAGGATTATGCCTCTATTATGATACAGTTTTCAAGAGGGTGCCCCTTTGATTGCGATTTTTGCGATATTACCTCCATGTATGGTCACAAGCCAAGGTTAAAGGGGATAGAACAGTTTCTGAATGAGCTTCAGGCTCTATATGACAGGGGATGGCGGGGCAGCATTTTTATTGTTGACGATAATTTTATCGGCAATAAAAATGCTATTAAAGAATTACTGCCCCATGTAATTGAATGGTTGGAAAAACATGATTATCCCTTTGATTTCCTAACCGAAACTTCAATAAATATTGCCGATGATGAGACGCTGGTCCGTCTCATGGTTGAAGCCGGATTCAGACAGGTTTTTATAGGGTTGGAGACTCCGAATGAGGCAAGCTTAAGGGAATGTTCAAAAAATCAGAACTGCAAATGTGACATGACAGCATCTATCAGAAAACTTCAGGCGTCAGGCATCGAAGTTCTTGGGGGTTATATAGTCGGATTTGATAATGACGATGATAGTATTTTTTCAAGACAGATCAAATTTATTCAGGAAAGCGGTGTAGTAACGGCTATGGTAGGATTATTGAATGCCTTACCGAATACGAGATTATGGCAGAGACTGAAAGAAGAAAATCGCCTTGATCTTATTGCCTCAGGGGATAACACAGATGGGAGCATAAACTTTATTTCCAGAATGGACAGAGCAAAACTGATTGAAGGTTATCAAAGAATCATTAAAACCATTTATAGCCCCGGACCTTATTATCGTAGAATATGTGAATTCCTTAAATATCATACCCCTTACGGGAAACGGAAGGTAGGAAAAGGCCGAATCAAGGCCCTTCTGAAATCCATGCTATATATAGGGATTCTTGGAAATGGTATAACCCAGTTTTATTATTGGAGGCTCTTCGCAAAAGCATTGATATTACATAGAAAATCATTTTCCGAGGTTATTACTTTAATGATTTACGGGCAGCATTTCCGTAAAGTAGCGAAAAAGATTTGTTCATGAATAAAAATATACAAATAAGGTGCTAACCCTGTACATCCAGAGAAATGTTTATGGTATTTCCAGAATCTTATCAAATTTGAAACTAATCCATACAGGTTTCATGAATTCAATATTTTCAATTTTGTAATCGGGATTATACCCATCTGACTGTCTTAAGCGGGAATACTACATTCTTATATAAATATTGCTGTAGCCAGATTATTGTGCTGCGAAAAGAATTGATAAAAATTGACAACAGTATAGCCATCTGTTAAGGATTAAATGTGAATAAACGGTTGAGATTCAAAGGGGAGTTGTCAACAACCGCAATGGGAATCATGCCCCATATTGATATTGATGCGGCATTGAAATGCGCCCTTGCCATGGATATCCCTTTTTGGCCCCAATTGCCGAGGGTTTCATATTATGAGGATATGTATGTTCAGGCTATGGAAAACTTTCCAGGCATTGTCGTAGACGAGAAAAGGTTCAGGATTTTTGTTGATTCGGATAAGTTTATGGATGATATCCCTGCATATCTTGAGAAAGAGGATAATCCTGATTTTTTCAGAATTTCAGATAAACACTCTGTCCTGTATCAAAGATTTTTATCACAGAATCTTTCCGTATATAAATCCATCAGAGGTCAAGTGATAAGTCCCGTAAGCCTCGCGCTGAAAATAGTTGATGAGAATGATAAACCTATAGTTTATAATGATGAAATGCGTGCCCTTGTGTTTTCTTTTATTCAAAAAAAAGTAAATGTACAATACAGAGATTTGGAAATGAGGAACGAGAATGCCTTCGTGTGGGTGGACGATCCCGGCCTCGAATTTATATTCAATGCTATGTGCGGATATGAAAATACAAAGGCTAAAGAAGAACTTACCGGTTTTTTTGATGATATTAAAGGACCGCGCGGGTTGCATTTATGCGGAAGGCCTGACTGGGATTTCCTCCTCTCCCTTAATATTGAGATTTTGTCATTCAATGCCTATGCTTTCGGGGATATTTTTGTAACATATGATAACGTTAAAAAATATCTTGAAAAAGGCAATTTGATCAGTTGGGGTATCGTGCCCACATATTATGAAGAGTTTTCAAAAGAAGACGTGGAAAGCATTTCCGGAAGACTTGTGAATATGTGGCGGGTTCTCGAGAAAAAAGGGATTGATAGGGAAATGATTATTGAAAACAGCCTGCTCGCCCCGGCTACATGCAATCTGCTCAACCCCGATAAGACGGCGACTGTGGAAAATGCTTTTAAATTGCTCGAAGCTGTTTCATTACATTTAAGAGACAGATACTTAAAAAATTAATCGCTAAAGAATAGCGACAGGCAGTGCATTAAAAAAACGTCATGCGCCAATTTTCGGCCTTGCCATGCAGGGAAGGGCAAGCGCAACGCTTAACGTAATTCAAGAGGTATTTGCATGAAAAGAATCCACATTGTTTGTAAAAGAGGCCATGCACATGCTGCTAAGATAGCAGAGCATATTATAGAAGAGTTCGGAAATCAGAAAGACATTTATCTGGAAGAAGATGTCGCCAGAATGCTTGGTTATGAAAAAAGCGTTGAATTAGAACATGTAGGCGATGGGGCTGATATGATAATGGTTCTTGGAGGCGACGGAACACTGCTCAGCGTATCGAGACATGTAAAGAGGGGGGACGTGCCCATACTGGGAGTGAATCTCGGCAGTCTTGGTTTTCTCACGGAGGTCTCGGTAGAAGAACTTCCTTCTGTGCTGGAACATGTATTTAAAAATGATTATGAAATTTCAAAAAGGATTATGCTTGACGTCATTGTAATAAGGGGAGGGGAGAATATATTTGAGCTTGTGACTCTGAATGACGCGGTAATTACAAAAGATACCCTTGCACGGATTATTGATATTGAGACATATGTGGATGATGAATATCTGACGACAATCAGAGGGGATGGTCTTATCGTTTCCACGCCTACCGGATCAACAGGGTATTCATTAGCTGCCGGAGGGCCGATCATATATCCTTCTCTGAAAAACATTGTCCTGTCGCCCATATGCCCGCATATGCTTACTAACAGGCCCATCATACTGCCCGAATGTGTGAAGATAAGGGCATTGCTTTTATCCGCTGATGAGAGGGTTGTCCTTACTCTTGACGGGCAGATAGGTATCCCGCTTGAATATGGGGATGAAGTTATTATGAAAAAATCAATGCATACGGTAAGCCTTATAAAGTCTCTGCAAAGAGGATATTTTGAAATATTAAGAACAAAACTTAAATGGGGTGAAAGATAGTAATGCTCACTTTTCTTAAAGTGACAGGGTTTGCAATTATTGATGAACTGAAGGTTGAATTTGAAGATGGTCTTAATATAATAACAGGCGAAACAGGCGCGGGTAAATCTATAATAATAAACGCACTTTCCACGCTGATCAACGCGAAAGCTTCTTCTGAGATGGTCAGAAGCAATGCAGGACAGGCAGAGGTAACAGGCCATTTTTTTAAAGGAGATGAGGAATACTTGCTGAAGAGGATAATAAACGCCACCGGCAGGTCGAGGGCATTATTGAACGATTCCCCGGTTACCTTGAATAGGATGGATGAACTGGGTAATATACTTATCAATATTTACGGGCAGAATGAATTTCAGCACCTTCTTGATAAGACAAGCTATATAGAAATGCTGGATAACATCCTGTCCCTTGAAGAGGATAGGGAGTCTCTTGCTGAAAAGGTTAGAGAGATCAAGGGAGCTGCGGCATTGTTGGAGACAAAGAAAAAGGAGATTGTTGGTCGCGACAAGGAAATCACTCTCCTTGAATTTCAGATTGATGAAATAGAAAGAGAGAATTTGAGGAAAGGCGAAGAAGATGAAATTAAAGAAAGACTTAAGGTGTTAAAAGACGCAGAAAAAATACGGAATGCCCTTTTATCAATCAGGGAAGGCATGTATGAAGATGACAAGGCAGTGTACGGAATGTTTAGAACCTTCATTATGCTTCTGAAGCCTTTCAATGATATAGAAGCCATAGAAAATCTGAAAGCCAAAATTGAGTCAATGTCCTTTGTTGTTGAGGATATTTTACTGGAAACAAAGAGTATGGAAAAGATGCTGGACGATGATCCCGATGAACTTCAAAGGCTCGATGACAGATTGTCGAGATTGCATGTGCTTAAAAATAAATATGGAAAGGCTTTTGAAGACATTATGTTATACAAAAGCGAAGCTGAAAAAAAGCTTGCCTATTTAAAAAGTATTTCTGATGATATTGAAGAGCTTGAAAAGAAGAATAATTTTCTTGACGCAGAAATAAGTAAGTTTGCGGACAAATTGTCTGCATCAAGAAGAGAAGGGGTTCCGGGAATTGAGAAGGCAATTATCGATGAGCTTGGATTCCTCTCCATGAAGGGCATACAATTCAGAGTAGAAATGACGGAAAAAGGCGTGATTGATGAGGACGGCAAGGATGACATAGAGTTGCTGATAAGCACAAATCCCGGAGAGCAGCCCAAGCCCTTAAGGAAGATTGCCTCAGGTGGGGAATTGTCGAGAATTATGCTCGCCATAAAAAGGGTTATCGGGGGCGATGAGGAGCGAACCCTTGTTTTTGATGAAATTGATGCCGGAATCGGTGGAAAGGTGGCAGATATGGTGGGACAGAGATTGAAAGACCTTTCAAAAAAACATCAGGTAATATGTATAACACACCTCCCCCAGATTGCAGTGTACGGCGACCACCACTTCCTGGTTGAGAAAATTCAGGAAAAGTTAACTACCCGGACAAATATAAAGAAGCTTTCAATCCAGGAAAAAGTTAGTGAAATTGCACGGATGCTCGGAGGAGCGGCTATTACGGAAAAAACTATCTTAAGGTCAGAGGAGATGTTACACAATGCTGAGAAAAGCCGGTACTAAGGATATAAAACAGATCCACAGCATCATAAATTATTCTGCTTCTAAAGGGGAGATGCTGCCGAGATCACTTGGCGAACTCTACGATAACATGAGGGACTGTTTTGTCTATGAGGAAAGCGGAGCCATTGTAGGCGCAGGCGCCCTCCATATCTGCTGGGACGATCTTGCCGAGATACGGTCGCTCTGTGTCGCAGAGGCCTTCAGGGGTAAAGGCATCGGCAGAATACTTGTAAATGCCTGCATTGATGAAGCAAATAATTTTGAAATTGAAAGAGTTTTTCTCCTGACTTACCAGGAAGAATTTTTCAGAAAATGCGGTTTCCAAACTGTAGATAAAAAAGAGCTTCCGCAGAAAATCTGGTCTGATTGCATAAAATGTCCTAAATTTCCGGAATGTGATGAAATAGCAATGGTAAGAACAGTGAATAGTCGTTAGTGAATAGTGAATAGTTAAAGGCAAAAAAAGCAAAAAGTGAATAACGGGGAAGGGTTACTGTCTGTTGACAGTATTTACTAACGACTGTTCACTATTTACTAACGACTGTTCATCACTGGTTTTTAAATATTTATTAACAAATAACAAAAGAGGAACTGATGGATTATGAAAAACTGAAAGACAGGGCGAGCAAGGTTTTTGATGATTACGAACTTTTTTTCCTTAAGGAAAAGGTAAAAAAATACGAAACCAGAGATGCCGAGTTATGCGGAGTTGAAATTAAATATGAGGAGGGCATTGCGCTTCGAGGCATTAAGGATAAACGACTTGTTTTTTCCTATACATATGACCGGGAAGACATGGCGATTGAGATGCTGATAGAAAACGGAGTCAGTCTTTTGCCTTATGTAGAAAAAGATGAAAATGCAGGATTTCCGGGAAAATATGAAAACTATCCTTCCACCAGCGTATATGATAGCGAGGGTCTTAAGGCTGATGATATAAATAAGGTTGCCATGCTTGTCGAGATGGAAAAGGCAATCATTGATTTTGATAAACGGATTGTTGTTACGAGGAACTGTGAGCTTCAGGAAGCAGATATTCAAGTAAAAATAATGAATTCCAACGGGTTAACGGCAGAGGCCAGAAAGACGTTGTATATGCTGTCTGCTATGGCAGTTGCAAAGGATGGAGATGAAGTTTCATGGTATGATTGGTTATGGTCTGACCGTTTAAATGAAATTGACGCAAAGGCATTCGGAATACATACGGCCCAAAAAACAGTTTCCTTTCTCTCAAGCGAGCAGATTGAAACCGGAGTTTATGATGGAATGCTTACCCCACAGGCTTCCTCCGATATGCTTGGGATACTCTCAAGCTCTTTTCTCTCAGAAAACCTTTATAAGGATAAAACCATGTTAAAGGGCAAGAAAGGTGCAAAGTGTTTTTCCCGGATTGTTAATATAAAAGACTCCGGCACAGAGGGAACGGACAGTTTCCCCTTCGACGGCGAAGGAGTTCCTTCATGTGAAAATATTGTTGTAAAAGAGGGGTTTTTTGATACATTTCTCTATGACAGTTATTATGGCCGTAAATATGACGTGCCCTCTACAGCCAATTGTGAGCGGGCAGGAGTAAAAGAACTGCCGAAGTGCGGAACAAGAGGGTTTTTTATTGAGAAGGGCCTGCGGAATATAGCAGGGGAGCTGACTAATGGTATTATCATCGAGGAACTTATGGGAACACATACAGCCAATCCTGTAACTGGGGACTTTTCCCTTGGAGCAATAGGATATTTGTGTAAAAATGGCATTAAAAGGCCCTTCAAGGGGGTAATTTTTTCAGGAAACATCTTTGAATTGTTGAATAATGTGAAAGAGATCGGCAATGATCTAAGATTTTTCGGTACATACGGTTCCCCGTCTCTTTATGTAGAAGGATTAAAAATCAGCGGAAAATAGGAATAAGATTGAAAAAAATACTTCTTGTTTTTGGTACCAGACCGGAGGCCATCAAGCTTGCGCCAGTAATAAACAGGCTTAAAAAGCATAAAGCAAGGTTTGCTGTAATCGTTTGTGTTACAGCCCAACACAGACAGATGCTTGATCAGGTGCTTTCCATTTTTAAAATCTCCCCCGACTATGATCTGGACATTATGAGGGAAAACCAGGATTTATTTGATATAACAATAAAATCCCTTAAAGGGCTCAAAGAGGTCTTTGAAACGGTCAAACCTGATATTGTATTGGCCCAGGGAGATACGACGACTGCCTTTATGGCAGGACTTGCAGCTTTTTATTTTAAAATACCTGTAGGCCATGTTGAAGCAGGACTCCGGACGTATGATAAGTACAGCCCCTTTCCCGAAGAAAAGAACAGGCATCTTTTAAGCACTCTCACGGATTATCATTTTGCCCCCACGCAGTTGAGCAGATCAAATCTCCTTAGAGAAAATATCCCTGAAGAAAATATATGGGTGACAGGGAATACTGTCATAGATGCGCTTTTGGAGGTGGTCAGAAGCCAAAAATCGGAAGTCAGAAAAAAGGCACACCAGAATTATTTTAAGGAGCAGTACAACCTGAAACTCGAAACCCGAAACTCGAAACTGCTCTTAGTTACCGGCCACAGACGTGAAAATTTCGGGGAAGGTTTTGAACATATTTGTCAGGCTTTACGGGCAATCGCGGAAAAAAGGGATGATATATCTATTGTATACCCTGTTCATCTCAACCCTAATGTACGAGGACCGGTAAAAAGGATATTGAGCGGGATTAAGAATATCTACCTTATCGAACCTCTTGAATATGAGCAGTTTGTCTTTTTAATGAACAAATCTTATTTGATTTTGACCGATTCCGGCGGTATCCAGGAGGAAGCGCCATCGTTGGGCAAGCCTGTCCTTGTGATGAGGAATACTACGGAGAGGCCAGAAGGCATAGAAGCCGGTGCAGTGAAGCTTGTTGGAACAGATCGGAATAATATTGTAAAAGGCGCCTTAGACCTGATCGAAGATCCTGCCCTGTATGAAAAAATGTCGAAATCCGTGAATCCTTATGGTGACGGAAAGGCATCCGAGAGAATAACGGATGTTCTCCTGTTAAAATTATTATAATAAGAAAAAGCAGTTAAGCTGTGAACCTATGCTCTCCCTATGTCCTTTCCCTTTATTTTCCAGAGAATTTCTTCCATTTCCGGGGTCAGGTGTGGCGATCCATCTATTTCCAATGCTTTGATCCGCATGTCATACATATGTTCGAGCTGTGGCAGGAGCATTTTAATCTCAGGAGAATTCTCCGCTCTTTCATTGATCAAATTGTGTTGCTCAAGAGCTCTTTCAAAGTCTTCTTTATCAACGGGGATATTATAAAGCATGTTCAATATTTCCATGAGCCTGACCTTTCCCAGATGATCTTCGTCAAGCACAACATACTGGGGGATAGAGACGATGAGCACCATTGTTTCAATTCCTGATTCGGCTGCCTCTTTCGTAATCAAATTTACAATGGTTGAAGGGCCGTGATACGTAATCGGCAGCGCTCCGACTTTCTTTATATCCTGAAGCGCTTCTTTTCCCATTCCATATCCGCTGACGAGTAAGGGTCTGGTGTGAGGCGCCATATCATACATGCTTCCCAGAAGAATATATTTCTTTGCTTTGAATTTTTTGAGAAGTTTTAGAACCGAAGCGACATAGAACTCAGAATTAGCGTGAGGCTCCAATATGCGGAGCAGGAGAAGATCGTTCTGTCCATCTCTTTTTGCATGGTGAATTGTTGTATTGGGAATGGACAGATCACGGATACCATCTTCGAGACGAATCGTAGGCCGGTATCTTGTAAAGTCGTAGAAGTATCCAGGTTTGTATAAGGCAGAAAATTCTGTAGCTCTGAATTGTGTTTCCAATTCATCCAGCACCAGACTTGCCACATTGTTGACATCTATCCAGGGCCGAAGGATTGCCAGGACATAAGGCTCATTGCATTCCGGAACAGGGTCCTTTAATTGAAAACCGCCTATTTTCACTTATAAATACCTCCTGTATTTTGTCAAGGAATTATACCAGATTTATATTCATGGCCGATAGTCTTTCTTGGGGCCTGCGGGATGTTGCCATTTGATAAAAAATAGCACCTGTGTCAAGAATAAAGATTTGACCCCAGTAAGTTTCACTTAAAAATAAATACAGTGTAAATAGTCAAATATATTGACTTTATGATAATATTTCTCTTTGTGTCCAATGTGGACGCAAATGTTTATCGGCATGGAACCGTATTTTAAATTATGAAGTCAGGTTAAGATAATAATTGGTAAATCCGATAATTACTTATATGGAATAATTATCATTTTCCTGGAGGAACCGACATATTTGAAAATACAGACAAGAAAAGTGAAAAGACAAATCAATATAGTCTGTTCAAATAAAATTGTTTTTGGAGTGTCATGAAAGCTCAAAAGTTTGTGGCCATACCTCCAGGCGCTATCATGCCGGGGAGTCTGCCCAGGTTTAAGATTTACATACCTACACAGAATAGAGGCAATATCCTGTGGGCTAAAGATGGCAATCAGGTGACTCCTGATCAGATCAGCAGGCTTGCAGACACAGGGATGAGGGAAGTTTTTATTGACCTTGAGGAAGCAGTTCTCTATGAAGAATATCTTGAAAGTAATCTTGGAGCCATTCTCTCCAGCGAGTCCCCGTCAGACGATCAAAAAGCGGCAGTATTCAGCAGAGTGTCTACCAATGTAGTCAAGGGTGCCCTCGAAACATCTTTCAAGTCAGGTAAAATTAATACCGATACCTTAGAGCGGACAGAGCGAATGATCAGGAACACTCTCGAATTTATCACAGAATCAAGGTCCCTTCAAGCGCTTGCAAAAATGATCGGCCACGATTACCAGACTTATGAACACGCAACAAAGGTTTTGTGGTTTACAATGGTTTTTCTCAATGATAACCCTGATATTATTGAACAGATTCAACCGGGCTATGATGCCCTTGATAAAGAACAAAGAAGAGAAATACTCAGGCAGTGCGGTGTAAGCGCCATGCTCCATGATATCGGTAAAGCTTATGTTACGCCGGAGATAATCAATAAGAGCGGCGCGCTTTCGGAAGCAGAATGGGGAATTATGAGGTGCCACCCTCTCTACGGTCTGGCAATGCTTCTCGATACCGATTTGCCGGTATTTGTGAAGAAGGCTGTTCTGGAACATCATGAGGATTTTCAGGGAGGAGGTTATCCAATGATGATTGAGGGGCAGAAGATAAGTGTTCTGGCCAGGGTATTGAGAATCATTGATGTCTTTGATGCCATGACATCACGACGTCCTTACAAAGAACCCCTTGCTCCATTAAATGCTGTGAAGATCATGGCAGGTGTTCCCCGTGATGAAAATAATTCCGAAGCTGATCCGAGGGATCAGGGTATGAGGCAATGCTTTGATGAACAGTTGCTCCGAAAATTCATAGTTTTACTTGGTACTGCAAGGCTTGGCTCTTAGCCGGATAAAGAAGCCATGCCTGTTAAAGAATTGAACAATAACCCGGAGGTTGATTCATGGGGCGTTTCTGGAAAATATTTTTTGAAAATAAGTGGTTTAATCATTTCTTTTATCGTAATAAAAAATCCTCTTTATTGACTGTTCTCGTTATCCCTTTTGTAGTTTTAATTGTAGGCGTAGTCGGGATGAACGGCTATGTTTCATACAGAAACGGGCGCGATGCTGTAAATGATCTGGCAAATCAATTAATGACTGAAATCGGTAAACGTATTGACCAAAGCCTGTCTTATTATATGCAGGATATTGAAAAGATTACCGGGACTAATGCTTCTCTTGTGCAATCAGGCCTGCTTGATCCCGGAAATTATGTTTCCCTGAAAAAGCATTTTTCTGAACAATTGCATAATTATGAACTTGCCGGCACTGTTGCCCTTGGAACAGAGAAGAGAGACTTTATAGCACTTGAAAGGGATAATACTTCTTTTATCCTGAGGGAGTATGATAAAATTACAAAACTGTATACCAGTTATCGACTTAATAATAAATTACAGAAAACAGAGCGAACCGGAGTAATTGAGAACTATGATCCCCTCAATGATCCGCCCCATGACCCATGGTACGCAAAAACAAAAGCCCGAAAAGGCTCCTCGTGGTTATTGGTGGTTACCATGGCAAAAGGTCCCGATGACCCGGAATTGATGCTTGTCAATTTTTTACCTATCTATGATAAGCAGAAATATATGCTGGGCGTGGCCGCATCCAGCATATATCTTTCTCAGTTCGGAAAATTCCTCAAATCTATGAAAATCGGGCAGAATGGACAGGCTTTTGTAATTGATACACAAGGCAACCTTATTGCTACTTCTACCGGTGAGACTCCTTTTCACAGGAAAGGCGGCGGGACATATGAAGAAACAGTGCTGACAGAGAAAAAGCGCATTGCTGCCGTTGACAGCAAAAATAACATTACCGCTGCAAGCATGAAAGCAATAATCAATGAATATAAATTTCTCGACGGGATTACTCAGCCCCGGCAATTCCACTATAACTTAGCAGGCGCGCGATACTTAATGCAAATAGTTCCGGTTAAGAAGGCCAATCTGAATTTGTTGACGATCATTATTGTGCCTGAAATAGACTTCATGGGACATATCAATAAGAATATGCGCCACGACTTGATTCTATCTATCCTTGCTTTGCTGGTGACAATTGTTCTCGGTATTTTCAGCGCCCGTTGGATAACAGCGCCTATCTTACGACTTAATTCAGCGGCGAAAAAAATGTCTGAGGGTGAATGGGATAAACCGGTTGCTGTCGAACGTTCAGATGAAATAGGTGAACTGGCAAATACCTTTAACATTATGACAGAGAAATTACGATCATCATTCAACCTCCTGCAGCAGGAAATTATTGAAAGGAAGCAAATGGAGAAGACGATCAGGGCGAGCGAGGAACGCTTCCGCAGTCTGCTCCAGGGCTTTCCGGCTATAGCTATTCAAGGATATAGACTCGATGGTACAACTACATACTGGAATCAAGCATGTGAGAAGCTATATGGATACACTGCTGAGGAGGCCATTGGAAGAAATCTGCTCGATCTTATTATTCCTGCGGAAGTGCAGGAAGAGGTTAAGGAATCTATGGAGCAGATGGCAAGAACGGGTTTACCTATCCCCTCCACTGAATTGTATCTTAAAAGAAAGGATGGACGCCCTGTTTCAGTTTTTTCAAATCACGCCCTTGTGCAGTTGCCGGGCGACCAACTGGAGTTATTCTGTCTGGACATAGACCTTACGGAACGCAAAGAGGCTGAGGAACAGCTATTGTTTTCCAATTTTTCAATAGAGCACTCAAGCGTGACAACAATCTGGTTTGACCGTCATGCCAGGGTGGTGCGCGTTAATGAAGCGGCATGCCGTTCCCTGGGCTACTCAAGGGAGGAACTCCTGAGTATGACTGTCAGCGATTTTGACCCGGACTTTCAATCTTCTGGAAAATGGGAAAATAGCTGGAATCATATGAAAAAACACCGAAGTTACGGATTTATTGAATCACGTCACCAACGAAAAGACGGCGTTATTTTCCCTGTAGCGATAGCTAACAGTTTTTTTGACTATACCGGCGAAGAGTATATTGTATCCTTTGTCAGCGATATTACTTATCGAAAACAGGTAGAAGATGAAATCATCAAGGAGCGAGAGAAGTTAAAAACCCTCTCGGACAATGCTCCTTTTGGAATGGCTCTTATTAATAAAGAAGGTTCTTTTACCTATATTAATAGAAGATTTTCAGATATTTTCGGGTTTGATATATTGGACATCCCCAATGGAAGGACATGGTGCAGGAAAGTTTATCCTGATGCCGCGTACAGACATACGGCAATATCAGCCTGGCTGGAGGATTTAAAGGATGCTTTGCCGGGCGAACAAAAGCCGAGAGCTTTTACCGTTACTTGCAGGAATGGAACGCAAAAAGTAGTACAATTTATTTTCTCAGTATTGATTTCCGGCGATTACATGATGACATGCGAAGATATAACAGCAATGAAGCAGCTTGAAACACGGCTTCGTCAGGCGCAGAAAATGGAAGCTATAGGCACTCTGGCCGGCGGCATTGCTCACGACTTCAACAATATTCTTACCGCTCTCATGGGATATGCCGGACTAATGAAAATGAAGCTGGATCTATCAAGCCCATTGCAATCATATGTGGACCAGGTTCTTGCAGCTTCCCAGAAAGCAGCCGATCTTACCAAGGGTCTTCTGACTTTCAGCAGACAACAAGCGATCACACTTATACCTCTGGACATAAATAACACAATTAAAGGAACAGAAAAATTACTCAGAAGGCTCCTTACCGAGGATATTGAACTGCAAACTTCCTTTGCGCCTGAAGAGATAATTATTATGGGAGATAAGTCGCAGATAGACCAGATTATTTTCAATCTTACGGCTAACGCGAGAGATGCTATGCCAAGAGGCGGTAAGCTTGTCATAGAGACTGATATTGTTATCATGGATAAGGAATTTATTGCCATACATGATTTCGGAAAGCCGGGGAAATATATATTGATAAGAATATCTGATACAGGAATGGGCATAGATGAGTCAACAAAAGAAAAAATATTTGATCCTTTCTTTACCACAAAAGAGGTCGGAAAAGGCACCGGCCTCGGTCTTGCAACCGTCTATGGTATTGTTACGCAGCACAATGGATATATTGTTCTGGACAGCAAGCCGAATCAGGGAGCAATTTTCAGTATTTATCTGCCTGCAATAGAAATGAAAACTGACGGGAAAGAAGAAGATATCCTGACCCCGGCAAAAACAGGGAAAGAGACAATCCTTATCGCAGAAGATAATCCTGAAGTAATGATTTTTATGAAGGAGGCACTCCAGCAATATGGATATAGAGTTATCGAGTCTCCCGATGGTGATGATGCTGTCGAGAAATTCAAAAAGCACCCGGATGTGGACCTTGCAATCCTTGACTCGGTGATGCCGAAAAAGAACGGCCGTGAAGTATATGAATATATAAGAAGAATAAATCCGGATTTCAGGGTGCTTTTTACCAGCGGTTACACAAAAGATATTTTCCTCGAAAAAGGAATTGAGGACAGGGAGTTCAATTTTATTGCCAAACCCTTATCAATAAATAAGCTTCTTCATAAAATCCGTGAAATACTGGACAGGTAATTAAGCTTAAACGCAACAGGGTTATAATGAAAATTGTAAAAAAGCAATTGTAAAAGATATTTTTCTTAATGGTTCCGGAGCTATAGGAGATGTGAAAATCATTATTTATCTTTGTATGGAGGATTTCGGGTCTTTATAAAAATACATTTTCTATCACTTTAACAACAGATCAGCTCAGGAGATAGTTCTGAATGGTCTTGTAGCTTACAAAATCCGTATCCGCAAAAGACGCCCCGATACTGTTATCCCCATTGGAATTGTAAATATGGTGAGCCACACATTGCACAGAAATAGGTTTCCTGCTTTCCGGCAGGGTAAAAACAATGGAGATTTTTTCACTCTGCTTTTCTTCACGTATCTCATACTTATATTCATTAGGAATTGAAATTTGTAATCCGCCGAGAGAAATATCCAATACAATCCCGGCCTGCAATGCTTTGTCGTCGGAATCTGATTTACTTATTAATGCCGGCAAAGAAACGCTCTTTCGTGGATAACGTCGTTTATCCTCGTGCACCTCTTTTAGTTCTTTTCTGTCCTTCAGGTACATATAAAGAGCTGTTTCTATTACTGAAGATATTGATCTTCTTTCTTCTTTTGAAATTTTATCTAATGCGTTACGTAATTCATCGCTTGTACGGAAAGATATTGTATAAGTTCTATTCATCAAAAGCGCCTCGCCATTTTATTAATTTATTGCTATAGCCGCTCTTTTCCCAATTATTCTACTGTACAAAAAGAGTGCAATGAAACCAAAACAGATTAAAGGCAAAACATCGGTTTCAGGAAGTGCATGGGCGCCGCCGCTTACAAATTCCTGGTTAACGGTATTGGTTGCCGTGTAGACGCGCACTGAGCTGAAGTCAAATTTAGAAGCATCTATGGAACGTGCGGCATTGAGCCAATCTGATGAACCTGCAGGATCAGGCGTTGACGAATTAAAGACATTCCACAATGCAAACTGGATCGGCCCTACCTGAGAGGGATTGCTCTCCATCTGGCTGATAAGCCATCCTGCCTGCTGATACATTGAGACCGCGTTAGGCGCGCCGCCGAATTTTGTTTGAGAAAGGTTGGACAGAGTGCTTACCGCAACGGCAAAAGAACTTGGTACATATGTTGTTGTGGCAAAGTCGTCGCAATAGAATTTCATGGCATACCCGCCGTTGAGGTTTCCGCCAACTGCGCCGACATAGTGTCCGCTATATGTGGCGGATGGGAGAGTTAGGAGATTAATGTTGTCCGCATGTGAGATACCGATGCCGGTTACACATAAAAAACAAACTGCAATAAGGGTTAAAATTGTTTTTTTCATTTTTATCACCTCAATTCATTTTATAAAACTAATATATTGTTGATAGAATTTAGCGTAATACATCATAAACAGAATTGTAATACAATGTATCGTTGTTGTCAACAGGTTTTATTACATATTTATCAAAATATTTTAAATTATTTTTTAAAATCGGTTTTATGGGAATTTACAGTAGTTTAAGGCAGGCAAATATTATAAAACCTGATTACAATTTTTGTCGGCTATGATAATATATTATATAAGGTAAAATTGTAAATACAGGAAGTCCGCTGATTGAATAAAAAATGGGGGTTGTAATGCAGTTTCAGGAAAAACAAATAGCGAACATTCTTGCTTTAAACCCGTCAGTCAAAAGAATTGACGCATCTGTAGCGCTAAAATTTAAGGAATTTATATTAGAACGGATTAATATGGGAAATGTAAAAATTATTCTCGATCTAACCGGAGTAGACTTCATCGACAGCAGCGGTTTAGGGGCTATCGTCGCCTGCCTGAAAGTACTGAAAGGCAAGGGATATCTGGTGATATGCGGATTAAGTGAAACAGTGAGCACCCTCTTCAGCCTAACACGTATGGACAAAGCATTCCGGATTTTTACTACAGAAGAAGACGCCTTAAAAATATTTCAGTCTGATCTATGAAAAACACTTTATCGGGCAACTTTAAAAGTTTATCAGATCCATTATTATTTGAATACTTCCCTCCTTTTATTTGAACTTATTTAAATAACAGGAGCTATGGATATCAAAGGCGATGAGGGTGTCATCTCTTCCTCGAATGATATAAAATATTAAAAAGAGCTAAACAAGCGATATGGGGAAGCATGGATTCGATGTTAATACCATTGTCAATACTATAAAAATATGGAAAAAAAACATTTTAAAAAAACGACGGTTTATTACATTTTATTTGCTCTCGTATGTGTTTTGTTTATTATTCTTGCAGAATACCTTGGTTTTCTTGATGGCATCAATAATTACGCCTATGATCTTTCTTTCAGAATACGTGGGAACAAACATCATTCTGAAAACATTGTTATTGTAGCCATTGATGAAAAAACACTGGGAAGATTCGGGAAATGGCCGATACGAAGAATTAATTATGCAAAATTGCTTGATAAAATAGGTAAGTCCCGGATTGTCCTCATTGATGTTGTTATGGCAGAACCATCGCAGGATGACACGGTTCTTGCCAGTACAATAAAAAAATACGGCAATGTTATTCTACCGGCATATATAGATGGTCAGTCGAAACAGATAATCAGCTCGCAGCCCTTTGATGCTCTCGGCATTGGACATGTTCATATAGAGGAGGAAATAGACGGGGTTGTCAGAAAAATATGTCATACCATGTATTTCAAGAACATAACCCTGCCTTCCATTACATCTGTAGGGTGTGAGGCATATAAGGGCAAGGCTTTTACTCATAATAATAATGCCTCTACATTGCATGCAGACAGTTTTTCTGAAAACATAATCCAGGCTGATATTCTAAAGATAAATTATTATGGAGGTCCTGAAACATTTCCCCTGATTTCGATGGTAGACATAATTGACGGTAAATACCCTATGGAATTTTTCAGGGATAAAATAGTCCTGGTTGGAGTTACGGCCATAGGCATCGAAGCCCGCATACTAACGCCCTTTTCCGAGAAAAGGAACAGGATGACAGGCGTTGAAGCCCACGCAAATATTTTGAATAATCTTCTTGATAATGATTCTATCAGGGATGTTAATAAAGTGGTTCAGGGACTGTCATGCATAATTCTTGCCGCCTCCTTTTTCTTTCTCCTGTTGAAGCTCGGAGAGAAAAAGGCTACGCTGTTATGGCTATTCAGCCTTGTTGTATTGACTTTTTCAGCGTTTATTCTTTTTGCTCTGTTTAACAGGTGGATTAATCCGGCCCCCTTCTATCTTTCTTTGACTTCTGTTTTTTTTATAACTTACATGCTCAGGCTTGATGAGGCGGCTCACAGACTTGATTTGGGATATTCTGCCATTGCCTCTATTTCAGGATGGGAAGCGCGGATTATCGAGAAAAAAGCGCCGCAGAATGGTCTTCTCAGTCTCCTTTCCCCGGCAGGCGTCAACTCAAAAATAGAGTTATTGAGGGGCATTACAGATCAATTAAGGGATGCATACGTACAAATCAGTAAAGATCTTGAAGCAGCAGCTCAGATGCAGAAGGAGCTTCTGCCGTCTTCCAGCCTGTCTATCCCCGGAATGGAATTTGAGTGGTTTTTTTATCCCAGTAGATTTGTTGCAGGAGATATTTTTAATTGTCTTCAAATTGATGAGACACACATTGAGTTCTATCTTGCCGATGTATCCGGACATGGGGTACCTGCAGCAATGCTTGCCAATACGATAAGTAAGATACTTATGCCATCCCAGTCCGCGAGAAACCATCTTTTTAGCACCTCCGCTGATTCATCTGAGATTGAAATAACTTCGCCTGCAAAGGTTTTAAAAGAGATTAACCGGTTCTTTTCTTCAACAGGCAAATCCGATCAATATTTTACTGCTGTTTACGGAATCATTAATACGTTGCAACGTACGATAACTATTGCGCAAGCAGGTCTTCCTCAGCCGATATTCCTGAAAAGCAACGGTGATATTTTAACCATAGGACAAGGAGGGTTTCCCATAGCTCTTATGGATGACATTGAATATACGGATGAGGTTATCTCGTATAGTCCGGGTGACAGGTTTTTTCTCTATTCAGACGGTATTACTGAATGTTTTAATAAAGACGAGGATCAATTCTCAACAGAACGTTTGTTGACGGCGCTCCGGGAAGGAAGGCGGGTCCCATTGAAAGCATCTCTGAAAAGCCTTGAAGAAGCTTTATTCGCCTGGAGAGGAACTGGGGAATTTGATGATGATTTGACCATGCTGGCCATAGAGCTTGAGTGATTTACAAGACCAGAGTTCAATTTCAACTCCATATCAAGACAGTTATATAAATAAAGACAAGTCAATACCAATTTATTAATCCGCCAGGGCAATAAAACTTATCATTGTTTTAATAACAATAAATATTCTTGACAAAGAAAAGAGAATCTAATAATATTAATACATTATTAAAAATACTGGATGGAAGATGAAACATAATCAATTATCGCAGGCTTATTACTACTACTATTATTATTACAACAAGGGGAGAATTCTGCCTGCATATTGATCGAATATTTTACGATAAAAAGCCGCAGGCAGAAAAGCCTGCGGCTTTTTTTATGACTTTTTAAAAGTTTAGAAAAATTTGGAGTAAAGCAAAATGCTTAATATGGAGTTTATTGTGACTTTAGAAGATAAAGACTGTAATACAGAATCTTATTACTACTATTACTATTGGAGAGGTCCGCCATAGGCCTGAAGTCATGTATTTAAAAGGCCCTGTGCGGATTTATATTCGTACAGGGCCTTTTTTATTGCCTCTTGAAGGTTATGCGAAGAAAGATGATCCGGATAAATGAAGATGATTTTGGAATGGGTATAAAGGAAATAAAATAAAAAAAAGGAGAAAAAACATGTTAGACGCATTATTTAGCCCAAACGCAGTAGCTGTTGTAGGTGCTTCCGGTAAGGAACTCAATCTTGGCAACAGAATCATTAAAAATCTTTTAGATTTTGGATTTAAAGGACAAATTTACCCGATTAACCCGAAATTGGATGAAATATGGGGTGTTAAAGCATACAAATCCATTCTTGATGTTCCAACGGAAGTTGATGTGGTACATATGGCAATAGCAGCCCCGGCTGTGCCGCAAGCCATTGAAGACTGCGGCAGCAAGAATGTTAAATTTGTCATACTCAACAGCGGAGGATTCACCGAAATCGGTCCTGTAGGGGCTGCCATAGAAGAGGATTGTATAGCGAGGGCAAGAAAAAACAACATCAGGATTTTCGGACCTAACTGCCAGGGAATAATCAATACTGATCCTGAAGCAAGGGCATACTGCAATTTTACATTCACAAAACCTGAAGTGGGGGCCATCTCGATTGTGGCGCTCAGCGGAGGAGTGGCGGAACTTATTCACCAGACTTTTGCCGAAATGGGAGTGGGAACAAGAATGTATGCGTCAAACGGGAATGCCTGCGATGTTTCAATACCTGAAATTATCAGGCATTATGGCAATGATGACGGGACAAAAGTAATTGTTCTGTATTTTGAGGGACTCCGTGAACCAAAGGCATTTTTAGAAGTCGCAAAGGAAGTTGCCGCAAAGAAACCCATCCTTGCCATGAAAGCGGGGAGAACGGAAGAGGGCGCAAAGGCCGCTGCTTCACACACCGGCGGTCTCGCTAAACGTGATGTTACAACAGACCTTATATTTGAAAAAACAGGGATTCTGAGCTTCCGCGATGAAACCGAACTCTGTGAAGCGGCATTTGTCTTCGCGACTCAGCCTGTCCCCAAAGGAGGACGCGTTGGCCTTCTTACAAATACAGGCGGACCGGCAGTAATTGCCACAGATGTACTTGCCGGAGGGGGTCTCACAATACCGGTGCTTTCCGACAAAACCACGGCATTTCTGAAGGAAAGACTCCTGCCTGAATCATCAATCCGCAATCCTATAGATGTTCTTGCCACTGCCAATGGAGGGCACTTCCGGGCGGCATTGGATGCTCTTATGGATGACAATGGGATAGACAGCGTATACATCAATTTTGTTACACCTTTCTTTTGTGATAATGAGAGTATTGCAAGAGAGATTGTAGAAGCCAACAAGCTGCGAAAAAAGCCTATGGTTTGCAATCTCATGACAGATAAACAACAGTGGAAAGAAACTGTCGGAATTCTGAAAGACGGCGGTGTACCCTGCTACAGTTCTCCCGGAGGTGCTGCCAGAGCGCTTATCGCGTTGACAAAGTATGGTCATATTTCCAATCGTAAAAAAGAAGAAGTAAAGCATTTTGATCATGTGAACCGCTCCAAAGCAGAGGAAATTCTTGCAAAGGCAAATAATTCCGGTTGCAAAGCTCTGCCCGCATCTGATGTGTACGATATTCTTGGCGCTTACGGCATACCCGTCGCGGACTGGAAAATGGCAAGTAATGCTGAAGAAGCTGAAAAAGCAGCCAATGAAATAGGATTTCCCGTAGTGGTCAAGGCCGATTCGGAGTCCATCATCAGGAAAAGCGATGAAGGCGGCGTGGTTTTAAATCTGAAAAATGCCGAGGCTGTTTCATTAGCAGTAAAAGAGATGGCGAAGAAATTCAAAGCCCCTGATCTGAAATATTTTATTCAGAAATATATACCCGGCGGCAAGGAATTCATTATAGGCGCAAAGGCCGAGGATGGCCTCGGACATTTGATAATGTTCGGTATCGGCGGTATTTATGTTGAAATATTTAAAGATGTGGCTTTTAAGCTCTCTCCTGTTACAGATTTGGGAGCCAAAGAAATGCTTTCCTCTTTGAACGCAGCGCCCTTGTTAAAAGGTGTAAGAGGAGAAAAAGGGGTGGATGAGGAAAAAATCAGAGAAATTATTCAGCGTATCTCTCAAATGGTCAGCGAATTACCTGCCATTCAGGAGATTGATCTTAATCCTGTTATGGCCTTTGAAGATCGTGTTTTTGCTGTAGACGCAAGAATGTTGTTGTAGGAGCGGTCTATTAAAAGAATGGGGGGTCAGGAGTATTGACCCCCCATTCTTTTTTATTTATAGGCTGACCCAACATCGGCTTTAGCCGGTGATCATTTAACCCGAAATATACACAATTTGTTAGTTGACTTTATAAATACTCGTGCTAATATATACATGTGATTACAGATAACATTTTTATACAGCGTAAACTCATGACTGATTTGACGGGGCATCTTGGAAACCCTGAGATTACCATGTTGGTAGGGCCTCGTCAATCCGGTAAGACAACAATCCTCAAGAAGCTTGAAGCAGAACTTCGCGCCGGAGGACAAAAAACTCTTTGGCTCAATCTGGATTTTGAAGATGATTTCTGTCATGTTTCATCGCAAGGTTCTCTTCTGCAAAAGATTAATCTGGAATTGGGTAAAAACAACGGAGTAGTTTTCATTGACGAAATTCAGCGAAAGGAAAATGCCGGCTTGTTTCTGAAGGGACTCTACGACCAGAATCTTCCCTGGAAGTTTGTGGTTTCCGGTTCGGGGAGCATTGAATTAAAGGAGAAGATCAGCGAGTCACTGGCCGGGAGAAAACGGATATTTGAACTCTCGACTGTCAGCTTTGGCGAATTTGTTGATTTCAGGACCGGATATCTTTATACAGATAAGCTCAGGGAATTTTTTCGTGCAGAACCGGGAAAAACAGATCAGCTTTTCAGGGAATACCTCATGTACGGCGGTTATCCACGGGTTGTCCTGTCAGAAACACATAAGGAAAAATTAGCAACTATTAATGAGATTTACCGCAGCTTTCTGGAAAAGGACATTGTCTACCTGCTGCGGGTAGAGAAGAGCGACAGCTTCAGCAATCTGGTTAAGTTACTGGCAAGCCAGTCAGGAAAGATGGTCAACTATTCGGAATTGTCCGCTACCCTGGGGCTATCCCTGGCCACAGTCAAAATATATCTCTGGTATCTGGAAAAAACCTTCATTGTCAGGAAGGTAATTCCCTGGTTCACCAACATCAGGAAAGAGATAACTAAAGCGCCGGTCTATTATTTCCATGATATTGGTTTGCATAATTTTGCATCGGGCAATTTCGGCACTGTTACGGATAGTGAAGCTGGTTTTGCTTTTCAAACAGTAATCCATGCCATGCTGAAAGAACATTTTCCCCTTGCTGATACAACAATCCACTACTGGCGCACCAAGGATAAGGCTGAAGTCGATTTTGTCATCAGGAGAGGTGATGTGGTGATACCTCTTGAGGTCAAATATCGTGATATGAAAAAACTGGAGATCAGACGTTCCTTCCGTGGATTTCTTGAGGGATATCATCCTGAACAGGGATATATCATCAACAAGAGTTTTAATAATGAAGCATTGGTGGGCGAATCCAGGGTGCAGTGTCTGCCCTACTGGGAATTGATGTTTGATACCAAGTTGCATTCGAAGGCACACCGAGGCGACGAGGAGGAGCCGACGCAGGCGTACACAGAAGTACGTCGAGGAGCGCAACGAGGAGACAACGAAGGTGGGCCGATGAAGGCGACTTGGTATGAGGATCAGGATATTCTTGCAAAGAGTCAAATTTCAAGCAATGAGATTGTAAAAAACTGATGACAGCAGTAGAATCCTGATCTCCTTTCAGGCTATATTAAAGCTGTCTTATTTATAATACTTTTTTTTAAGGAAAATATCTGTCTATGACTGAATCTGTGAAGCCCTTTTACAACGAATTGTCTCCGAAGGAAATATTGCGCGCCTGTTTCGGGTACGATACGTTCCGTGAACATCAGGAAGAGGCTATTCAATGTCTTGTATCAGGCGAAGACGCTTTTGCTCTTATGCCCACCGGAAGCGGGAAATCGATCTGCTATCAAATTCCGGCAATGATACTTCCAGGAATATGCATCGTAATTTCTCCTCTTATCGCGTTAATGCAGGATCAGGTAGACAGTATCCAACAGCTTGGAGTCAGAGCTGGGTTTCTCAATTCCACGCAGAATTATCATGAAGCATCGGTGATTGAAGAGAAAATGCTTTCAGGTGAACTTGACATTATGTACGTTGCCCCGGAGAGGCTTGTTACTGAAAGTTTTATGCGGCTCCTCGGGCAGGTGAAAATCTCGCTCTTTGCCATAGATGAGGCCCATTGCGTTTCTCAATGGGGACATGATTTCAGACCGGAATATCTTAAGCTCAGCATCCTTCCCGAACAGTTCCCCCGTGTTCCGCGTATAGCCCTCACCGCTACGGCAGACGATATTACCAGAAAAGAGATTGTTGAAAAACTGCATCTTGAAAAAGCTCGGCATTTCATATCGAGCTTTGACCGTCCCAATATAAATTACAAGGTCGAGGTAAAACAAAAAGAGAAGCACCAGCTTCTTGAATTCCTTAAGGATGAACATGACGGTGATTCCGGCATTGTCTATTGCATGACGAGAAAAAAAGTTGAAGAGATTGCGAAGTTTTTATCCGACAAGGGCCTGATTGCTCTTCCATACCACGCGGGTCTTGACCGGGAGACCCGGTTAAGAAACCAGAGGCAGTTTTTTAGAGATGACGGTGTGATAATGGTTGCAACCATAGCCTTTGGAATGGGCATTGATAAACCCGATATCCGTTTCGTTGCCCACCTCAACCTGCCGAAAACTCTGGAGGGTTATTATCAGGAAACGGGCCGTGCAGGACGGGACGGCGAAAAAGCCGATGCCTGGATGATATACAGTCTGGCAGATGTAATTATTCTCAGACAAATGCTTGAAGGCTCCGAAGGAGATGAGCAATTCAAAAGGATTCAGCGGACCAAGATGGAGGCCATGCTGGGCTACTGTGAAACCACAAAATGCCGAAGGCAGGTATTATTGAATTATTTCGGGGAAGAGCTTTCCGAACCGTGCGGGAACTGCGATGTATGCGAAGGAAAAATAGAGACATGGGATGGAACGCTGGTTGCCCAGAAGGCTTTGTCCTGTGTTTACAGGACAGGACAAATGTTCGGGACTGTTTATCTTATTGATGTGCTGCTCGGAAAAGATAATGAGAGGATCAAACATTTCGGCCACAATACAGTCTCCACATTCGGCATAGGCAAGGAGCTTACCGAAACCGAATGGAAATCCGTGTTCCGACAGCTTGTTGCTGCCGGAATGCTGAAGGTAGACATGGGAGGAAAAGGCGGTTTCAAATTATCTCCCACATGCAGGCCCATACTCAGAGGCGAAAAAACATTCGAATTACGCAAAGACCCGGTTCACGTGAAGAAAAAGTCAAAATTAATTATCGAAAAAGGCAGGATAGTCATTAAAAAAGAAAGGTATTCCATACTCCCCGAAATATATCAGGATGAACTCTGGGAAAAACTTCGCTTGCTGCGCCTGGAAATAGCCAGAGCACAATCCGTTCCGCCCTATGTAATATTTCATGATAAAACCATGAAAGAGCTGATGGCAGTTCTTCCGGATTCATTGGAAGAAATGAGAACCGTATCCGGAATAGGCCAGCGCAAGATTGAGATGTACGGTGATCAATTTCTGATGATTATCGTGGAGTGCAAGAAGCGTTGGGAACACTCTTAAGGGGATATCCTTGGCTCTTCCTCGCATTGAGTGGGTAATATGATGAGATATACTCATTCCGATACTTCATATATTTAAAAAGAAAGTATGCCAATATGAGGATTTCAAGTTGCTATATATATTTGCGCTTTCACCACAGCAGCAACTGCGTGGTTTCGCAGAGGCAAGGATTACCGGTTAAAACGTGCCTCTTTACCCTTACTGGGATACTTATTTTTGCCACCTATAACTGAATAACCTGCATGAACAAGTCACCTAAAAATTTCGCTTTGAAAGTGCGTATCTTTCAAAAATTCTGAAAATCGTCACAAGTGAAGTTTTGAAGGATGTTTTGCCCCCCCCCTTAATGTATTACAAAAATTATCGTAATTAACCTACACAAACTGTTGAACATGTCCTACATACAATAAAAATACAATTGTTTTACATTGTCAAATAATTCTGATAAAGCCAAACTATCCGTGAGGGTAGGACGGAAAGCCAGGGGTCCTGTGGATATTCTTCCTCTGTTGGGCAGCACAGAGAGCGCCCGGTTGCCATGTAAATGCTACTCAATAAGATGGAGGGGAGTAATATGAAAAATGTAAAATATACTTTGGCAATAGTTTTCATGGTTGTTATCTTCGCTGGTTCGGCGATGGCTGATACCATTACCGGGATAACTCTTTGGGGTGGAAATGATGGCACGAACTGGGTATCAAATGGTCAAGCTTGGTCTGCCACCAATAATGGATTTTGGCCTCTTGGAGTGAGTTCTGCCCCCAACGGCACTTTAGTCAATCAATCTGGCACCACAATCTCGGTTCCCTTCGACCAGCATTACTGGCTCTATGCTGAGCCCACTTCCCTGGGGAGTACACCTAAAATCGAGGTAATAACCGAGAAGGGAATGCTCACAACCATTTTTACACTCAGCGGCACCGCCGGTAACGAATCGCCTTGGTCTATCCTTCAAGGGAGCCCGCTGCTTCAATTGGGGTGGGCATTAGGATCAGCGGACAAAGTGGGTACATGGAACCAATTGACCCCGAATGGAAATGGCGATTTCTATCTACATATACAAGCAGGAACACCCGTTCCCCTTCCTTCCGCTCTCTATCTTCTTGCCCCCGGCCTTCTCGGTCTTATAGGGTTAAAGAGAAAGTATCTGGGATAATTAATATATAAATTTTGAACTATACAGGGGGAAAACCATGAGAAAATTAACAGTTACTTTTGTTTTAATACTGGGTTTACTAATAGCCAATGTGGCCAGGGCAACTAACTATAGAACGCTGACATTACCAGACCTAAACGTGGACATTTCCACCTGGTCAGATGGATGGCGTTACAATACTGTTATCCCCGGCATCCAGACATGGAATGGTGTTAAATTCAGTCTTGCAAGTGATGCAGATCATCATAATGTGTACATGGGTAATCTGACTATTCACGTAAACGTTTTCGGTGTAACAAAAGCCTATACAATTATTAATTCATCGTTCGGTAATAGTGGCACCAATGTGGGGTCCATTGAATTTTTTGGTACCAATAGTGCTTATTACAAAATGAATTTAGTGGAAGGTATCAATGTAAGGGATCATTATGATGGTTATTACTGCAACGAGATTGATGGTAAAAACGCAATACCTGCATTTACAGGGGGATATTACGAAGCAAGGCTGGATATGCAGATTTATACTTTACCAGAGATATTTTCTCATAATATGTTACAGTCTATTAAGTTCAACTACGATCCGAAAGGCTACGGCGGTAATCCCTTTATCGCAGCAGCGACTGTTGAGGCAAACCCCGTCCCCATCCCGTCCGCCCTATATCTTCTCGCCCCCGGCCTTCTTGGACTTGTAGGGTTCAAGAGGAAGTATCTGGGATAGTAAACAATCTATAAATCTATCAAGGCAGAGTCGAATATAATTCTGCCTTTTCTTTTATAATACCTCATGAACCATCACCTGCAATATCGTAGTTTTTTGCAGAAATATATCTTTATTGACTACACGGGAAGAACTTTACGCTTCAGGCAAAAGCCACGAAGCGTGAATTACACGAAGAAATACTTACCTCCAGCCATTTCTGGATGATTTTTCTTCCACCTACGAAGCAGCAACTGCGTGGTTTCGCAGAAGCAAGGGTTACCGGTTAAAATGTGCCTCTTTGCCCTTAATGGGGCGATTATTTTTGTCACCTACGAATAAGTAATTAAAAATAAATGTATTATCGAGAATTACGAACTGAAACAACGCCGAGCTAACCCGGAGTGGCCCGATAGGGCCGCAATCGGGTTCAGCGTCTGGTTAACGCCTGTTTTATACATTCTTGAACCTTTGTCGCTTCTGTATCCGCGGAATAAACATTGACACTTGTTGGCGGTACCATTCATAATCGGTGCCGAAGTCTTTTACTAATCGCGGTTCTTCGACTTTTTTCACGAAGACCAGCATGAAGATCATGAATACAGTCACTAATGCAGATGCAATAACAGAGTTGAGATATACAGCTTCCCCATAGTAGAACAAGCAAGTGCCGAACAACATAGGGTTTCTTGTATACTTGTATGGTCCGGTCGTGACGAGCGTTTCCGTTTTCGGGCTTATCTCCACGCCTGCCACTTCCAGCGGACCGCCCTTGCCGATCCGATTTAGACCAACATTGGACCATACTGCAAAGAGCAGACCGGAAAACGACAAGATCACAGCTACCGTGACCCTTAAGCTGGCAATGGGGATCAGATGCATGCCTGTGACGTGATCAAATGCTTGCGATGCTCGATACAACCCCAAGGGTATCAGTACCATGACTAACAAGCCACCGATAAGATAACCTAAGATATCTCGTATTGTTCTTCCATCCATTGAAGTTTATTCCCTGCCTCAATTAGAAGTCATTCGCCATAATCATTTTCATGCAGGTGTCAATTCTTTACCACCATAGGGCTGATAAGAAAATAGCACAACAACGAGCTAAGCGGGAGTACCCCACCAGGGCTACGATCCGCTTGAGCGCCTTTTTATGTGGTTCATTCTGCTTCTGGAAATATCCTGTCAATCAACGCCCTTGTCTCTTCAAGCCATTGCTTCCGCTCGCTTTCGGTGCTGGTCACGACCGTGCTGAATGTGCGACGATGAAAATTACCGACTCCGCATAAGCCAAAGATGCAGTTTCGCCAGATGGTTTCAAGTGGGTCTCCAAAGATTTGTTGCTCCCTCTCCGGCAGGGTGTTTGAGGTGTTGAAGACGACAGCGGTTTCAGCCTTAAGCAGACCCTTCGGGACACCTTCACCGGAATCTCCTTCCAAAAACTCGTAGGCTATCCCCGGACGGATTACCCGGTCAATCCAGCCTTTCAGTACTGCTGGAGGCTGCCCCCACCAGTTGGGGTGAATGACAATAATGCCGTCTGCCTGTCGGACTTCCTCGCAATGGTTTTTAACTGACTCCGGCAACACGGCATCCTTCGGAATTTCCTCACGAACGAGTAGAGGGCCGAAGTTCTCCGCATACAGGTCGTGAAAAGATACGCCGTGCCCATTCTTTTCGAGCTGCTCGACAACGGTTGACGCGATTGCATGATTAAGGCTCGCCTTATCAGGATGGGCAAGGATGATCGATATTCTCATGGTAGTCTATGCTTCTCCTTCTGAGTAACTTACCTCTTTTTTTAAAGCTACTCAGCAACAAATCGCCCCGAAGGGGCGTGCAGCGCTATTCAGCACATAACATTGTGTTAACCTGCGAGGCGTACATGGCGCGATTATTGCCGAGCGAAGCGACAGCAAGAATCGTGACATAGCCGAGTCAGGTTGAACACAATGTTATGTGCTGATTTTTTTCAAGTATGATCTAATCTGCATTTTAAATAGCTCCTGACTATATTCAACTTTCTTTTCCTTTTCCTTAAATTTTTCATCAAACTCTACTACTTTACTATTATCAAAATTATAAGCATCACTTTGCATAATCTTCCAATTTCTATTTCCGAAAAATCCAAGCCGCGTCTCTAACACGAGTAATCCTAACGGAAACTCTCCATCCATATTACTTATGTTATAGTCAATTCCATTTTTAAATCCATGCTTACAATAGTTGTGAGGATCACCATAAATTATTATTGCTGGAATATTTCTTTCTTGTACTATCATTTTTGTTTTTTCAATCAGTGCTGTACCAATTCCCTTCCTCTGATAGTCAGGGTGGACACATAAAGGACCAAATGAAACAATTTCCACCTTTTTTTGGTCCTCTCCAATAAGCATAGATTTTGTATACATAATTGAACCAACAATATTTCCGTCAATTTCTGCAACATAATCAAGTTCTCTAATAAAATCTTTATGATCTCTTAATATGTGACATAAATAGTGTTCATCACAACCAGGAACATATAAATTCCAAAAAGCTTCCCTTGTTAATTGTTCAACTTTAAAATAATCTTTTTCATTTTCTAGACGAATTATTATTTCCATATTATCCCCCATTCTGCGCGAAGCGTCCTCGACAACAAGTTATTCTATAGTTTCTGCCTATCTTCACTAATCAAATATTCTTTTGTAGGTCCATGCAAATCATGGCCTTACCGACTACTCAGTGACAGCTTAAATTATTGATATAATAATGTATAATATCCTGACAAACTTTTTGCAACAATTTATTTTATCTTTCTGTATAACATGTCAATTTTATGAAAGAGCTAATTCCTTCATAGCTTCAAGGCAAGGTTTCAATAGTGGTGCGGGAAGCATCTGTGCTTCATCTAATATAACGACGCTTTGGGCGATATTATGAAGCCTCCGGCATCGAGAGGATCGGCTACTAAAAAGGGATTCAAAAAACTGGACATTTGTCGTGACAATCAGCGGTGCTTCCCAGTTTTCAGAGGCCAGACGTGATCTGTGGTCTTCTTCCGGTGGATCATAATTTGAGTGGTGTTCAAGGACTGCATCCTCGCCGAGAATTTGTCGAAAAACATCTGCATTCTGCTCAATGATACTTGTGTAGGGGATTACGTAAATTACCCTTTTTAAGTTGTTTATGACAGCGTGTTTTAAGGCAAAGGAAAGCGAGGAGAGGGTTTTTCCGCCTCCCGTTGGGACTGTCAGCGAAAACAATCCGGGTTTTGAACCAGCCGCATCGAGGCAGTAACGATAAATTTCAGCACGTTGCCCGTTTATAACAGATGGCGGCACATATGTAACAAACTCCCCCATACGTTTTGAAAGCGTTTTTTCCAATAATTCAATTGCAGAATATCCGTTTCTCCATTATGCTTTTTCAGATTGTATAAAACGTTCTGTGTCAAGAAAATCTGCATCAGTAAGACAGGAAAAGAGCATCCTCACAAAGAAAGCAAACTGAAAACAAAAACGGTTTTGGTCGATGGAGAAAGGCATTTCGGGTAATATTATTTGATTGAGTATGCTGGTGGGTGAGGCTGAATAATCAGGCACATCTTTTTTTGAACCTCTGGACGAGGCATGATTGATCAGGTGTTTTCCCGTCAGGAAGACCTGCGTGATGACCGGCAATGGCATAAGCAATTATTTTACCTTGGTCTTTTAAGCTTTTATGGGCATGCTGTGCAGCGGCAGTAGAATGATCAGGACGACCGGGTTTTGCCTCGATATGAGCATCATGGTCGTTCAATGCTTGAAGTCGCGCCTGAAACTCCTGAGAATACTTACCCAAATCATGCCACAAACCTGCCAGATATCCCCACTCCCCTGCGCCGAACTCCTCCGCAAATCCTTTTGCCAGTTCAGCCACGTTTTTCAAATGATCTTCAAGCAGTTGCCAATCTTCCTGTGGTCTTCCCGGAAGGCTATGAGCGTAATACAAACACTGTTTCATTTCCTGAGCCTCTTTTTCTGCTTCTGCGTTATCTCCAGATAGTTTTCCGGGGTTACGACCTTTTTCTTTGTTTCCTTTTCCAATTCCTGACGGGCGTCTCCGGCTATCCGCCCGCCTTTTTTGGCGGCAGTACGGTTTTCATCAAATCCCTGGGCATCTTGTGTTTTGGTTATTTCCGTTGTGGCTGCTTCTCCCAGCATGGAAAATATCAGTTCGAGATCAGTCATATGATCCCGCAGGTTTTCACGTTCCAATCCTTTAAAATCTTTGTATTCTGATGGAGTCAGCCCAAAAGTGGCTTTGGATATCTCGGCGGTCAGAATAGCATATTCACGTTCGGCCCCGACTTCTCTGTTTTTCCACTCTTCAGTCAATTCGGCACGAACAGCAATGCCGCGCATCCTTTTCTCAATCCAGTCATCGGAATAGCCCTTCGCTTTATATAACGCACGGGTCCGCTTCGTTGCCAGTTCCGGGTCTTCGATTTCCTGCACCCGCTCGTATCCGACCTTTGCCAGCCAGCGCTTGAACGGTTCTGCTTTAGGGGAGGAAATAGATTGGATGATGCGGAAAATGCCTTCCGTATTGGCGCAGAGCATGTTCTGTGTTCCACCGGATGTTTCAATGGGAAGGGTGTGTACAATTTGTACCCACCCTTTGCCGAGTTCGGGATCGCGTTGTTTCATGCGCTGGATGTATTGTTTAGGGTCCCTGGAGTCATTTAGTGCCAAAACAATATCTTCAACTACAAACCACCACTCATTATTATAATTCGTCTTCCTGATTCCCTTACCTCTGAAAACCGCTATGTGAGATCCCACGTTAACCACCCCTTTGGAAATGTCGAATTGCGAATGTCGAGTGACGAATGATTAAAACATGGAATCAAATTCGTCATTTGTAAATCGTCATTCGTCATTTCTTCTTCCTCTTGCTGTTTTCTTTGATGCTACAACAATAGCTACAAGCTGTGCTGCTTCACTTTTGAGGTTTTTTAGGGAAGCATTGCCGCCCATACCCAAACCCTCAAGTATTTCCAGCCAATACACTGATTCGTCGGCCTCTTCTTCAACTATCGATAGTTTTGAAATAAAATCTGCTCTGGATTTTGCCCGGCACACAGCCCGATAGTTAGCTCCAACTGAGGATGAGCTTCTTATTAATTGTTTTCCAATAACCAAGAATTCCTGCTTTTTAGGAAGGACGGCACAAAAACGGATTGTCTCAATCGCAAATTGTTGCGTTCTTTCTTTCAGGCCATTCACGCCGTTGCTTATCATTATTTATCCTTCTCCATCCGTAATTTGTAATTAATTCGACATTCGTTACTCGAAATTTGTCATTACTATTCTTCCCGTGTTCGTATAAAAAACTCTACAATTGTATACTGATAAATTCAAACAAAATTTAATATATTGAAATTATAGGTTAAGCCGCTGACAACAGTATGTCAGTGGCAGAATATTTTTTTAAAATAATTGAAATTATTTGAGCAACTCAATCTGATTTAATATTTTCTTTCCCTACCTCATCAAAAATTGCTTCGAGTTCTTTTTTAATACTTCCTCGTTTTGGTTGTTCATCGGTGATTTTATGGGGAATTGTTTTTGGGTGGGTTATGGATTTGTGT
>Ga0351906_1002_pt3 | contig 61796 bp, 48 predicted proteins | sample BONcelHT113001E5_FD_206866 | JGI IMG/M metagenome (GOLD analysis project Ga0351906, IMG submission 206866) | Enriched cells from coal bed in the Powder River Basin, Montana, United States - BONCAT cells T11 rep1 HSBNCT.T11.300.1.E5 ... | reverse complement strand
GGTTTTTCCTGAAGGGTTAATGAAAAGGTCATCGGAACCTCTCAATGCGAGGCTGGTAGCCTTGATATTCTCCGTCTGTGTGGTGGTGCCTGCGTCGTTAAATATGAGCTTGCCCATAAGCAGGGTGATGCCGTAGCTGTTCCATGTGCCTGTCCCGTTATTGACTTTGTCGCCCATAGTAATAGTCCAGGTGCCGCTGGTCTTGTCTGTGCCGCCCAGAGGGTCTTCTCCCCAGAAAGCATTGGAAAGGAAGGTCCAGCCGAAATTAGTAACCTTTTTATCGTCCTGCTGCGCGGGATCGGAAAAATGTGTAGTTGAATTGAAAAGACGGCTTTTTGTTCCGTAGGATGATGTGATGCTTGCAGTCAGATCGCCCCTTGTACCAGTGAAATTGAGATCCACTTCAACGCCTTCCAGGGGTTGCCGCAGTGCAGTCGGCAGTTGCGTTGCAGTAAAAGTAAATGACTTGCTTGTTCCTCCAACGCCGGTACTATTAATATAATTTATCGCTTCATTTACCGTTTGTGTGCCGGTTGAATAAGAGGTCTGTTGTGTAACTCCCTTCACTGTCTTCAGCCTTTCAACAAATTTTCCGGCGTTAATATTTCCGAAGCCGTAGTTGGGGTTGAACCAGTTGCCTGCGCCGTTTTTTACCCATCCGCCCGTTGCGCTTGTATCATTAGCATCTACCAGTGTGCTTGTTTGAACAAGAACGTGTTTCGCCATACGCACATCCATGTATTTATTCACCTCTTTACCCAGGGCCATGATGCCGGAGACAAGGGGAGTAGCCGAAGATGTGCCGGCAAATTCACTTGTATAGTTGGTGTCAGGAAATTTGTCACCGCTATCCCCTTTGGGATTTTTTTCTGCATCATAGCGGTTATAACCGAGGTCTGCCCCGCTCCTGTCTGTGGTGGTAATGCCGAAGCCTTTAGAATAATTATAAAAATTAGTGTTTGAAGGCGCTGTGATAAAGACATTGGAGCCGTAATTGCTGTAATCGGCAAATTTGCCGTTACTGCCCATGGCTGCAACAACAATAACATTACTTTTGTTAATATCCTGTTTTTTACCGGAGTCCTCATCTATTTTGCCTCGCTCGTTGCCGGCAGCCCATAGGTGAATCACTCCGTTTTCAGCCGTTTTATTTATTACTTTTGCAACATTTGCGTCGCCCTGGGTCCAGAACTCAAGCCTATGATAACTGTGATTTTTGACTTGTATTTCAGGGTTTTTTGTAATGACAAGCTTGTTGTCTTTTATTTCTACGCCGCTTTTCCACAAATAGGCATTAATAAAATCTTCCGTAGTCCTGGTGCCGCCTAAAATATTTTGATCAACAAGGGTCGCATAAGGGGCTGCCCCTGTTCCACCTATGCTGTTACCGCCCCTGGCAGCCGCAACCCCTGCTACGGGAGTTCCATGGTTGCCTGAAGGTCCCGTAGGATCATTTACACTTCCCCCGGTAAATGTCCGGCTCAGTAATGCGCTGTAGTTATCTTTTAAATCCTCGTGGGTGCCTTCCACGCCATCGTCTAAAATTCCGATGAAGACACCTTTTCCGGTATATCCCAGATTCCATGCACCCCGAAGATTTGCATCATATCCGGCGTTTGCTCGGGTATCCAAGAACGGCTTTGGCGCCTTATTTTCCAGATGCCACTGGCCGGGGTAGTCGAGCCTTTCTCTCGCGTTATAAAAGAAATAGGGATCATTCGGATCAAAGGGAGTTAATGTCTCGCTGTAAACAGCAAAGGGCAGAGACATGATAAGACATACTATGAGTAATACCTTTATTTCCCGTCTGATCTTTGCTTTTGTTTTCAGCATATTTTCACATCCTTTAATTTAGTATATCTCCCTAAAACTCCCACCTCATCCCCGCGTTAACATTCTGTCCCAAATAATTGCTGTCCCCTATCTGCGCTCCGTAGCTCATATAAAGAGAAAAGGCGTTCTTTGTTGTTACCGTAATACCTGTTCCGAGAGAGAGGAAGTTTCTGTTCGGTGAAGCAGTCTCAACACTGAAGGAAGAACTCCCCTGTGCCAGTTGCCCTGTCACGCTCTGACTGTTCCGCGCGAACTCATATCCATAGGAAGCACGGAGGTTAGGCATAACAAGCATCTTATTTGTCTGCCAGGCATAGGATAGTTTTGCTCCTATATTCCCCTGGATGGATTCAATATTCTGTTTATCCATATCAAGGTTTATCGCTCCGGCTCTCCTTTCGGTATAACTGTCAATACCGAGTTTGATATACTGAAGAGACAGGGCAGGAGTAATCATCCACTGCTTCATCTTAAAGTCATGTCCTATACCTCCATAGGCATTTAACTGATTACCCCAGGGACGGGACAGGGCAGTACGGTCCAGACCGGGGAAGATGATCCTGCGGGTATTGTCGTAGTTTGCAATACCGTAGCTTACCTGACCGTCTATGAAGAACTCCTTTTGATAGTATGTACCGTAGGCGCCTAAGGAATAATTGTCTATTTTAACCTTACTGCCGTTATTGTCTATATTGCCCTGTGAACTGCTCATACCCACCATAACCCCGGCAATGAAGTTCTTTGTAAAACGATAGTCGCTTCCTAAGGTAATACCTGCAGTGGTAAAGTTATATCCCAGATAATCGGAGGTATCCTTCTGATTGCCCATAACAGCATCTCCCTTTATAAAGAATCCCCAGCGGTCATTCATGCCGGAAGGAATCATATGGGTAAGATTGGAGCCTGCACTGGCAAGGAGGACAGGCGCTGCTCCCTGTCTTAAAGATAACCCGCTTATGCTTATCCCCTGAACACCGTATCTCAGATCGCTTAAGCGGTCTGCAATGTTATTGCTCTGGAAGGTAGAAGCAGAAATGCCCATATTATATTGAGCTTCAGAACCTCTCGGTGCAAGCTGATCCAAAGCGTATGCTGCCTGACTATAAGAGGGAAGGGCATCAAGTTTTGATAAGACCGTATCAAGATCACCTGTTGCGTTATTCCCTACGGAGTTGAGCAGGGAACCTATTGATTTCTGATTCGAAGTGAGATAATGCAGGAGGTTATCATTTATATAGTCTCTTTCTACCATGAGGTATACCTGAGCAGGAATATCATACTGAGGTTTGAACAATATTGTAGGGGTTATATTGGTAAGAAGACGGGAGAACCGCCCCGTTATCCCTGATGAGGCAGTAAGGATAGTGCCGAACTTTGTCTTTATTGCCGGAGTATATCCCCCTGTCCAGATAGTCTCAAGAATACCGTTTAAATCAGCACTGCCGTTTATGGCAAGAAGATCATTATCAATACCGGCAACACCGGGTCTGGCTATCTCTATCTGGAGCTTAGCCTGAGATTCCTGATAGTAATCTCCGTTAATGGTAAGAGTGCCTATGGAGTTACCGGGCTTGATTGTACCTGATGAATGGTAGAAACCGTAAGGGGCGTCAATGATGCCGGTACCGGAGAGGATGCCGCCGTCAAGCATGAGAATACCGTCTTCGGAATTAAGATCGTCATCAAGACGAACAAGAGTTAGCCTCCCGTTAATATTTAATTCGCCGCTTGAAATTTCCACTTGCTCGTTAGCCTGAATGGTGAGTCCCGCAGGATTCTCGAAGACCGCATCTGAATTCTTCACAGTCAGAGACTCTACCTTGATGTTCTGGGTTTGGGTGGTGGTCCCTGCACCCGCCATAACGAGCTTGCCCATGAGAAGGGTCACTCCGTAACTGTTCCAGGTTCCCTTCCCGTCGTTGACTGTGTCGCCCAGAATGATACTCCAGGTACCGCTTGTCTTGTTTGTTCCTCCCAGAGGGTCTTCCCCCCAGAAGGCATTGGAAAGAAATGTCCAGGAGAAGTTGGTGACGATTGTTGTGTCCTGTTTATATGTTGTCACTTCACCCTTATCGTTTTTAATATCGGCGCCAAGCTGTGTTGTTGAATTTAAAATACGACTATTTGTATTATAGGGTGAAGAAATATACGCCTTCAGATCCCCCCTTTTAGTGTGGGTGAAATTAAGGTTTACCTCAACACCCTCTAAGGGCTGTCTCAGAGAATCAGGTATCTTGGCAGTCGTCAGTTCAAAGGACTGACTGGTTCCGCCGGTATTGGCGCTGTTTATGTACTTTATTGGCTGATTTACCGTAACGGTGCCGGTTTCATAGGAGGTTTGCTTAGTTACGTAAGCAACATTTTTAACTGTTTCGACAAACTTTCCGGCGTTGATATTACCGAAACCGTAGTTGGGGTTAAACCAGTTGCCTGCTCCGTTTTTTACCCATACGCCTGTTGCGCTGGCGTCATCGGAGTCTACTTTGGTACTTGTCTGCACGAGAACATGTTTGGCCATGCGCACATCCATCTGTTTGTTCGCTTCCTTGCCGAGAGCCATGATGCCTGATACAAGGGGGGCGGAAGATGAGGTGCCGCCGAAGGTGCTGGTGTAGTCAGTGTTGGGAAAAGCATCTGTCCAGTCGCCGCAGTCTGTGCCGCTTGTTCCGCATTTATTGTTGTCGGAATACTTCTTGTACCCGAAGTTTTCACCGGTGCGGTCGGTAGTGGTAATGCCGAAGCCCGTATCGCTTGATGACGGAGCGGTAACAAAGACATTTGATCCGTAGCTGCTGTAAGTGGAAAATTTACCGTTGCTTCCCAGGGCGGCCACGTTGATGACATCCCTGGAATTGTTGCCGAAGGACTTGTTCGCGTCTTCATTGTATGTATTCCGATCGTTGCCTGCTGAGAATACATGGATTACACCGTTTTGTGCTGTCTGCCTGAGTGACTGCGTTATAGATTCCTTAACATCGGCGTCAGTCTGGGCAAAGGGGGTGCTTGCCCCATAGCTGTGATTCTTGATGTGTATCTCCGGCGCACCTTTGATTATAAATTTTTCAGTTGTTTCGTTGTATTCCACCCCGCTTTTCCAAAGATAGGCATAGAAATCATCCTTGTTGGTAGAGGGGCTTTTATAATTCGGATCAGTCTTGTTGGAATCCAAAACACGCAGCCCGGCAATGCCGGCATAGGGGGCTGCTCCTGTTCCGCCAATGCTGTTGCCTCCCCTTGCCGCAGCAACGCCTGCAACAGCGGTGCCGTGGTTGTTGTTCAGAAAAAGAGGCCCCTGGTTTTCCAGTATCTTGTCTCCCAGGAATGTACGGCTCAGCTTGGCATTGTAGTTCGGAGCAATATCTGCATGAGTGCCCTCAACACCATCATCGAGTATCCCGATAACAACACCCTTGCCGGTATATCCCAGATTCCACGCTCCTCTGAGATTTGCGTCAATGCCTGTACCTATTTTTCCGTTTATTCCCGCTGCCGGTGTTTTGTTCTCCAAATGCCATTGTCCGGGAAAAGACGAGTAATTCTCATCCGTTGAATTATAGGAAAAGAAGGGGTCATTCGGTGAAAAGGCCGTTAATGTTTGACTGTAAACAGCAAAGGGCAGAGACATGATAAGACATAATATGAGTAATACCTTTATTTCCCGTCTGATCTTTGCTTTTGTTTTCAGCATATTTTCACATCCTTTAATTTAGTATATCTCCCTAAAACTCCCACCTCATCCCCGCGTTAACATTCTGTCCCAAATAATTGCTGTCCCCTATCTGCGCTCCGTAGCTCATATAAAGAGAAAAGGCGTTCTTTGTTGTTACCGTAATACCTGTTCCGAGAGAGAGGAAGTTTCTGTTCGGTGAAGCAGTCTCAACACTGAAGGAAGAACTCCCCTGTGCCAGTTGCCCTGTCACGCTCTGACTGTTCCGCGCGAACTCATATCCATAGGAAGCACGGAGGTTAGGCATAACAAGCATCTTATTTGTCTGCCAGGCATAGGATAGTTTTGCTCCTATATTCCCCTGGATGGATTCAATATTCTGTTTATCCATATCAAGGTTTATCGCTCCGGCTCTCCTTTCGGTATAACTGTCAATACCGAGTTTGATATACTGAAGAGACAGGGCAGGAGTAATCATCCACTGCTTCATCTTAAAGTCATGTCCTATACCTCCATAGGCATTTAACTGATTACCCCAGGGACGGGACAGGGCAGTACGGTCCAGACCGGGGAAGATGATCCTGCGGGTATTGTCGTAGTTTGCAATACCGTAGCTTACCTGACCGTCTATGAAGAACTCCTTTTGATAGTATGTACCGTAGGCGCCTAAGGAATAATTGTCTATTTTAACCTTACTGCCGTTATTGTCTATATTGCCCTGTGAACTGCTCATACCCACCATAACCCCGGCAATGAAGTTCTTTGTAAAACGATAGTCGCTTCCTAAGGTAATACCTGCAGTGGTAAAGTTATATCCCAGATAATCGGAGGTATCCTTCTGATTGCCCATAACAGCATCTCCCTTTATAAAGAATCCCCAGCGGTCATTCATGCCGGAAGGAATCATATGGGTAAGATTGGAGCCTGCACTGGCAAGGAGGACAGGCGCTGCTCCCTGTCTTAAAGATAACCCGCTTATGCTTATCCCCTGAACACCGTATCTCAGATCGCTTAAGCGGTCTGCAATGTTATTGCTCTGGAAGGTAGAAGCAGAAATGCCCATATTATATTGAGCTTCAGAACCTCTCGGTGCAAGCTGATCCAAAGCGTATGCTGCCTGACTATAAGAGGGAAGGGCATCAAGTTTTGATAAGACCGTATCAAGATCACCTGTTGCGTTATTCCCTACGGAGTTGAGCAGGGAACCTATTGATTTCTGATTCGAAGTGAGATAATGCAGGAGGTTATCATTTATATAGTCTCTTTCTACCATGAGGTATACCTGAGCAGGAATATCATACTGAGGTTTGAACAATATTGTAGGGGTTATATTGGTAAGAAGACGGGAGAACCGCCCCGTTATCCCTGATGAGGCAGTAAGGATAGTGCCGAACTTTGTCTTTATTGCCGGAGTATATCCCCCTGTCCAGATAGTCTCAAGAATACCGTTTAAATCAGCACTGCCGTTTATGGCAAGAAGATCATTATCAATACCGGCAACACCGGGTCTGGCTATCTCTATCTGGAGCTTAGCCTGAGATTCCTGATAGTAATCTCCGTTAATGGTAAGAGTGCCTATGGAGTTACCGGGCTTGATTGTACCTGATGAATGGTAGAAACCGTAAGGGGCGTCAATGATGCCGGTACCGGAGAGGATGCCGCCGTCAAGGACAAAGAGACCGTCTTCAGGATCATCATCATCAGCCGGTCTGGCCATTTTTACCGTACCGTTCACGTTTAATTCACCGCTTGTGATCTGAGCCTTTTCTTCAATAACAGCAGAAATGCCTGAAGGATTTTTAAAGACTGTATCGGAATTATTAATTGTAAGAGACCTCGCCTTAATATTTTCAGTCTGGGTAGTTGTGCTTCCGGTGCTATTGAATACAATATCTCCCATGAGAAAGGTAACACCGTAACTGTTCCATGTGCCGAGTTTGTCACTGGTCCTGTTAATCTTATCTCCCAGGGTAATAGTCCAATTGCCGCTTGTCTTTTCTTTGCCTCCTAAGGGGTCTTCACCCCAGAAAGCATTGGTTAGAAATGTCCATCCGAAATTAGTGACGCTTGTATTGTCTTGCTTGTCGGTGGAAAGGTTGGTTGTTGAGTATAAAAAGCGGCTTGTCGTACTGTATGGAGAGGTGATACTTGCCGTCAGATCCCCTCTTTTTGTATGAGTAAAATTGAGGTTTATCTCAACACCCTCAAGAGGCTGACGTTTTTTTGAAGGAGTTTGTTCGTTAAATGCCGACGTTGTTATTGTAAAAGATTTACTTGTACCTCCACTGTTTTTGCTGTCAATATATTTTATTGATTCATTAACCGCTTGAGTGCCGGTTGAGTAAGAGGACTGCGTGGTCACATAGGCTGCATTTTTTACAGCATTCACAAACTTTCCTGCGTTGATATTACCGAAGCCATAGTTGGGGTTGAACCAGTTGCCTGCTCCGTTTTTTACCCACCCGCCCGTTGCGCTTGAATCAGTTTCATCAACTTTATCACTATATTTGACAAGAATATGCTTGGCCATACGGACATCCATCTGTTTGTTAGCTTCCATGCCGAGAGCAAGTATGCCTGAAACAAGGGGGGCAGAGGATGAAGTGCCCCCGAATGTGCTGGTGTAGTTAGTGTTGGGAAAAGTATCTGTCCAGTCGCCATTTTTATTTTCTGTGGAATATTTATTATATCCCAGGTTATCCCCTGAGCGGTCGGTAGTAGTGATGCCGAAGGTGTAATAACCGGAATATATTCCGGTTCTGTTCGAAGGCGCTGTGATAAAAACATTTGAACCGTAGTTGGTGTAATTCGTGTATTTACCGTCACTGCCCATTGCTGCGACAACAATAATATTACTATTGGTAAGCACGTTGTCTTTGACTGTGTTCTCATTGGCTTTACCGCGCTCATTCCCTGCAGACCATACATGTATTATTCCGTTGGCAGCGGTTCTGTTAATTGCAGTTGTAATGTTGGAGCCATGAAGGTCATCCTCTAAATTCCATGGAGTTTTTTGACCGTAGCTGTGGTTCATTATGTTGATTTGCGGTTTTGATATGATATTGCCTGTGAGAGGGTCAACGCCGCTTTTCCAGTAGTATGCTTGAACATATAATGCCCTGATTGCGGTACTATCAGCTTCCTTTCCAGTATATGGATTTAATCCGGCAATAGAAGCATAGGGCGCAGCACCTGTACCGCCTATACCGTTGCCTCCCCTGGCGGCGGCAATGCCAGCAACAGCCTGTCCGTGGTTGTCATCATTGTCAATAGGCCCTTGAGCGGCATCAGCAATGGATTTGTCTGAACTGAAATTGCGGCTTAAATCTTTTCTGTAGTTAGACGTAATATCTTCATGAGTGCCTTCCACACCATCATCCACAATCCCGATGACCACTCCCTTTCCTGTATATCCTGCCTTCCAGGCATCACGCAATCCGGCATCCACGCCTGAGTTGCTCATAAGCACTTTTGTAGTCCCGCCGTCAGGTATGGTTATGGTTATGCCATCCTTAGGCGCATTATTAATCAGATGCCACTGTCCCGGAAAACTTGCCAGTGTTCCTGCGCTGTTATATTTGAAATAAGGATCATTCGGTTCGAAAGGAGTCAGGGTCTGAGCTAAAAGTATGAAGGGTGAAAATATTAGATAAAATACTAATATATTTACTTTTAGAATCAATCTTGCACAAATTTTATGCCCCATTCATAACCCCGGGTTTTCAGAAATCTTTTATTGTAAGATCAAGAAGATAACGCGATATAGTTGAAAACTATACAAAATAAGCAATAAGATTGTCAAAATGTTTCTTCACCAGCAATGATTGTCAATGCAGTCACGCAAAAGGATGAAATACTGGCAATACAAATAACAGAGAATCTTCAGTGGGAAGATTTGGATCCTATAGACCAGGCAAAGGGCATACTTGCCTTTTTTCAGGCAAAACATCCGGGGAATGTATACAGTCTGGATGGGGTGATGAGTACCTTGGTAAGCTATAGCCGGAGGCCGGAAGACCTGCCGGAAGAAATTGCTCTCACAGTGAGAGCAATTATTAAAATCTCTGCAAAGTCAATACAGACGCTGCATCGCATCATATCCCTTCTAAAACTGGTTCCCAAAATTCAGGGCGCTATTTTAAGTGGAAAACTGCCTCTTTCCCAGGGTTATCTCTTTGCCGCCAACCTTGGAAGTCCTGACTTTTTTACCATCTTTGACGAAATTATGGAGAAGCCCGTTACCAATATAAAATTAGAGAAGATGCTTACCGCGTACAAAAAAGCCAAAAACCTGCCCTCGGGTGTCTTAGTCGGGGGCCTGCCATCGAGTGTCTTAGTCGGTGGGAAATCGACATCAAAACCCATACCTATAAAAAAGAAGGTTGCTGTCTTGCAAAATGCGAAATCATATTTTGATAAAAAGACCGGAATGTACGCTAAATCAGATATCAAGACATTCCTTGATGAACTCCGTGTCTTAGTTTCTTTCATGGAAGAGCAGTTTCAGAAAGCCCCGGAAAGGGTAAATGTGAAAAAACCGGACAATAAACCAAGGCCGCAGATATAAGGGCAACACGCGCCTTGACTGACTGTAATTGCAAACCCTCAGGGAGCAGGTTTTGCGGTTTCCCAAAGGCAAGGATTGTCCATAGAAGCGGGCTGTCCAGTCCTCTCCGGGACAACTATTTTTAGCACAAAGCAGCAACTGCGTGGTTTAGCAGAGGCAAGGATTACCAGTTAAAATGTACTTCTTTGCCCTTACTGAAACGATTATTTTTGTCACCTACGAATAGATAACCTGCATGAACAAAGCACCCAAAAATTACGCTTTGAAAGTGTGTAGCTTTCAAGGACTCTTAAAATCGTCACAAGTGAAGTCTTGAAGAGCCTCTGGTTCCCCGTCATCATACTACAAAAATTGTCTAATTTTTCCTACAAGCATTACTGAACATATCCTACAGACAATACAATTGAATTGTTTTACATTGTTCAACAATACAAATAAAGCTGAACCACCGGTGACTTCGGCACAGAAAGCTAAAAGGGTTTCAATACAGGCAGCCGGGTTGCCCACTAAACTTAAGAAAAGGAGAATACACTATGAAGAAGTGTTGGACTTCAGCATTGATAACAGGGTTCTTTTTGTTTGCAATCGTTGCAATGGCAAACGCTGCTCCCACATTGAATGTTGATTTCGGTTATGCAGGCGACTTTAAATACAACGGATTAGGAGCCGCACCAGATTCGCCTACATCTATCACATGGAATCATTTGGACTTTTATGGTGGAAATTCTTTATTGTATTCTGACGGGACATCAGCTAAAGGAATAGGGGTTTCCACTATGGCCAGCCAGTCATTCTCAGATGGAGATTACGCGCTTGTCGGTGATCGCATATTTGTTGTTAACTCCTGGGATAAATTCACAGTGACTGTATCAGGACTTAATGATGGATTAAAGTACAATTTGTATGCCTATGGCAGCCATCCGAGTTATGCATCAACATACACTGTTGGAACAATATCGGACTATGCGCTGGGCAAGAAAAATGATTATCCATTTTTGTACCACGACAACTATGCGTTGCTTAGTCAGATCAGTCCGACAGATGGAAAGATTGTTATCAATGTGGACCGGTATCCAGGATCAAGTGCTGCTGTCATTGGAGGCTTCCAATTGCAGGCTACTCCCGTTCCTATCCCGCCTTCAATCCTTCTTCTCGCTCCGGGTCTTCTGGGCCTTATAGGATTTAAGAGAAAGTATCTGGGATAAACCATTAACTGCGAATTATCAAGGCAGAGTTAGAAATGACTCTGCCTTTTTTGTATAATATTATTGGAGCTTATTTCGCTAACCTTCTCCTTATGAACCCGAGAAAGATTAGCCCTGAACCTAAGAGCGAAAAAGATGAGTACTGGACTGGCTGATATTTTCGTAGAAAAATATGCATTGTCATTACACCCCCCAGTCAAGCATATGGATCACACAAGATTGTACGCACAAATCCTACAAATGATGTCGCACAAATCCTACATAAAATAGAAACGTATTGTTTTATTATATTTATAATTCTGATAAAGCCAAACCATCGGTGACGGTAGGGTCGGAAAGCTTTAAGGGTCTGATGTTTTATTTTGTTGTATTTACCAGTCAGACAACCTTGGTTGCTTTTTTAAAAAAAGCAGGAGGTATAATTATGGATGCAAAAATAATTAATATTAATCCGAGAACTGGTTGGAAGGCATGGAAAAACCTGTCCATTGCAGCGCTGCTAATTGTTTCATTGTGGGGCGGTTCGCTATTTGCCATAACTTACGATAACTTCTCCTCCGGTAACATCAATAATAGTCTTTGGGACACAGCATATGCGAAGGGCTCTTTTAGTGTGGTCGAAGGAAGTTCTGTAGGGGTTTCGCAGGCTTATGCCCTGCATATGTCAAGTACCGGAGATAGTTCGTACCCGAAAGCAAGAATTATTACAACAGAAACATTTAATGGGAATTTTCGTGCGGGGATTAATTTTTTTAATTTTGCATACACCTCTAATGCATATACCATTTCTCCCACTGATCCGGCTGGGCCCAGCGTTAATTTGTATGTTGGAACTGATGCCCATTTTTTCCTTGTTGCCAGGGCGGTTGTAAATCTTGGGAGCGGCGCTGTAAATGTTATCGGATGGAAAGAAATTATTAATGGCTCTGAAGTCCATAGGGGAGGTACATCTTATACTGCTAACTCAGGAGCTTTGCTGATATCCTATGTAAATAATGTTATGAACTTAGGCTACTCATCATCTACAGACCCTACCAATTGGCCCACTACTTACCAATCATTGGGGAGTTCAGCTACTACACTTGACGGCAATCAATTTCTGGGCATTGTATCAAGTGGGGGCGGCGGCGGTAAAACCAGTGTAGATATTGGCTCTCTTAATTACAATTACGTAGTTAATCCGGTTCCTCTTCCATCCGCAATCTTCCTTCTTGCCCCTGGGCTCCTCGGCCTGATAGGGATTAAAAGAAAATACCTCGGATAACAAATCAATTATCGATCAGGTAAGGGCAGGGTCAGAAATAACTCTGCCTTTTTTATTCTTACATCTCAATGATTACACCGCGTTATCTGTATCTTTTACATAAATACATTTTATTGATTTCATGAAGAAGTGTTGCATCTAAGGCAGAAACCACGCAGTATCACCTTCAGGAAGCATTTTGCGCTTCCGGCAAAAACCAGGCAGTATGCATTACAAAGAAAAAAGGAGATGTTTTAACTTACATTTCCATTGAGTTTTTATTTTCTAAACTCTATTAAAATTGATATTGCAAAGACATTGAGTAATTTGTCTGTTCCGACCAGACCTTGACACCGTGTGAAAAGCCGAAATCCATATTGAATGCCTCATTTACAAGACGGTGGCTGCCGGTTGTGGTAATCTGGAGATAGTCAACATCGAAACTCAGAAAGAGGTTTTTTGTCAAACCCTTTTTTAAACCGGCAGATGCATGCCACGCATAGCCGAATGTATCCTCGTAGGTAAATCGTCTGCCCGCTCTCAGCAAATGATTGTCCTCGTTGCTGCCTTCTACGTAAGCCCAGTCAAATTGCACCAGGAACTTCAGGGAGGATATATTTGCAAATTGCCCTATATCAACACTTGACCGTATCCCGGTAAAATATTGCCAGTATGTCTGCTTAAAGCGAATCCCCTTTCCCGGCAGGGATGCAGGAGGTTTTCCGCTAAAGGGCTCGTACTGTATTCCGTCATGGGTAACCATATGAAAATTCTGATAGCGGAATCCCACAACCGGACGCAGGCTGAACCATTGAGGCAGCCCCAGCCAGTCGGAGATTTCAAGGTCCATATCGAACCTGGCCATATAACTGGGTTCCATACGACAACCGGATTCACTGTAAATGGTTTTCCGGTCCGGCGCATCGTTATCATCCCAATCCGAGTCTTTCATGCGCCCATGGGCATCCCCAAGCGCATTTGTAAGTACTTCGCCGCCTATGGAGAATCTGGGATAGCTCAACCTCAGTTCTACACCTCCCCACCAGGAGTCCAAAGGGAATTCCAACCGACTGAGAGGGGCTTGATAGGGAGAAAAAGGATTGCCGAATTCATAAGATGTGTGGCTGTTGTCAAAGTATTTTATCTTTACTCCCAGCGAGAGATGCTTAGATAACTGCGTGAATGCTCCTTTCTGAAAAGCTGAGGTTTCTCTGTTTATCGGCAGCACAGTCTCTTCTTTTTCAGAAGCAAAAACCAAGGAAACACTCAATAAAAAAAGAAAAAATACCGGACAAAATATGCTCCGGAAAGACGGCAAACAAAAGGTATGCAAACTGCTTAAAAAAACCGGGCGAATAAACCGGGGCCTATCACGGCAAGACATTACTTCTTCTGCTGTGTTTGTCGGAAAGTTTCGCCGAGACGCTCCAGACCTGCAGAACAGTCACGGTTTGGCAGAAAGGCCTCTATAAGTACGAGTTTATTCTTTTCCTGAGAAGCGATTTTCATGGCTTGATCAAGTTCTTCCTCTGTGGTGACTCGGATACCGATAGCATGAGACCCATTATCGAAGACCTCGGGCAGTCTTGAATACTGCCACATTTGAATGTCATTATAGGGGCCGTCTTCGTGAAGAACCCGTTCGATCAGATAACCGTTGTTGTTGATAACAAATATCAGGACGGGGCAACGCTTTCGGATCATTGTGGAGACCTCCTGCGCTGTCATCTGAAAAGCGCCGTCACCAGTGAGGATTACCGGGCGTTTTTCGGGACGTGCCAGGGCTACGCCCAGGGCTGCCGGGGTGCAGTAACCGATGGAGGAATAATAGTTTTGGACAATGAAGTTTTCAGCCTCTTCGATATAAAATTCCGGAGCTGCACAGAAGGCATCACCTGGTTCTGCGAGAAGAATCATCTGGTCGTCGAGAAAATTATTCAGACATTCGTATAGGCGAGGAGCTGTTAAAGCACACGACGCCTCAGGTGTGAACAGTTTCCTGGGATGACAGGATTCGGCCGGATGGGAGGCCAGATAAGAACGGGGCTGAACTGCCAGAACAAGTGTCCGGATAAAATCTTTCAATTGTATTTGATGATAATAATGGTTGCCGATACGAACCTGGCCTCCACCGGCTGCAATCATTCGTCGGTTGTCGAGATTCACGCTGAATAGGCCTGTGTCCAAATCTGTTATCCAAACACCAAGAGACAAGAGACAGTCAGAACCTTCTACCTGTCGACGTACCACTTCACGGCTCCAGCCGCCCTGGTAGATGCCGACAAACTGGGGATGAAGCTCCGGCAATACGGACTTACTGCTGAGCATTGTGGCAAAAGGAATCTCTGCTGTTTCAACTAAATGAAGCGCTTCGCTCCCAAGGCCAAAACGGAGCAATTCCACGCCCACGAGTATCAGGGGCTGATCTGAGCGATTGATCAACTCCGTGGCTTCCGATATGCACTCTGTCAGACTATCCTCGTCGGAGAACAAAGGCGCAGCATCGGGCAGTTTCTGTGGCGGACGACATGGGGCATGAACCATATCGGAGGGGATTTCAAGGTAGACCGGCAATTTCCGGGAAATACAATTCCGGATAACGCGGTCAATCTCATCAGGAGCAGTATTGGGGTCCATCAATATGGCAGCATCGATCGTTATTTTCCTATAGATTTCCAACTGCAGGTAGTAGTTGGAAACAAGGTGATGAACCAGAGCGCCTGATTCCCTGCGTCTTGCAGGCGGAGCTCCGCTGATGACGATCAGGGGCACATGCTCGGCAAAGGCCCCTGCTACAGCGTTCAGAATGCTCAGTCCCCCGACTCCATAAGTCACGACTGCGCTGCCTACGCCATTTATTCGGGCATAACCGTCTGCCGCGTAACCGGCGTTCAGTTCATTGCAGCTTCCCACCCATTCAATTGGACTGGCAACAACCTCGTCCAAAAAATCCAGAACATAATCCCCGGGAACCCCAAAGAGATGTTTAATGCCGATTTCCTGCAGACGGCTCAGGAGATAGCGTGACACGGTGTAATTTGCTTCCATTGATTTCCCCTTTATTTAAAAATTGTGGTCTTAATTATTCCTCAACAGATCTTTTATTAAGAATCTACCACTTCATATCCAACGATTACATAATACAACTATAAGATTGCCGGTTATCAATTATCAATTGAAATGTTATTCCAATCCTGAATCAATGATGGGATAAAGGAATAAAATCAATAAATATCAAAAACAACAAATTTAACAGGAACAGCGCCATTCAAAAACGCCGCCTTTTTTTGTGGTTTCAGTCCGATTTCATTTAAAGGTGATGATGCAGGGGCTAAAATCCCGCAGCGCCAACCTTTAAAGTGGTTTTTCAGGTGGTCGCCAAGGGCGCGCAAAAATTCCGTACTCACATCTTTTTCCGTCATTCTAAGGCCATATGGAATATTGGCAATCATCAATCCCTTTTCAGCCGGTTTTTCTGTGTTGAAGAAGTCTTTTTTTTCAAAGTGAACAACGCTATTCAACTGGGCGTTGATAACAGTTTTTTTGGCAATCTCGATAAATTGAGCATCGATATCAGAAGCAAATATGCCGACTTCAGCAGGCCTTTCAGCCGCGCGAGCGCGGTCCTGAATGGTTTGCCAGAGTTTTGAGTCAAAATCAAGCAGATATTCAAAACCAAATCCACCTTTCTTCCTGTGTATTAGCGGAGCACGATTGATTGCCATCTGCGCGGCTTCAACAACAATTGTACCGCTGCCGCACATGGGATCAAAGAAGTTTGTGGTTCCGTCATATTCGCAAGCTGCCAGAAGCGCCGCGGCAAGAGTTTCTTTTAAAGGAGCCGGGTGGCCTTCAACCCGGTATCCCCGTCTGTGAAGACTCTCAAGGGAAGTATCGATGCTGACCATGAGACGTTTATTGTGGAGGAAGCCGGTGATTCCGATGACAGCTCCCCTGGAGCTTTGGTTTGGTGTAGTTTTTAAATGATGTTGAAAACAATCGTTTATTGCCTCGCGTATTTTGCTGCCGATCAGATGATTAGGGATACTGCCTTCATCGTTGGAGGCAAATACATTGATGCTGATTGGATGTTTGTATGAAAAGAGCTCGTCAAAGCGAATCCTTTTGGCTTTGTCAAAGATGATCGTAGGGGATTGAGCCGGGATTTCTTTTAAGACCCGGCAAATTCGGCTTGCCAGACGTGAGTGTAAGTGGGCCTTGTAAGTAACTTCCTTTGAAGCAGAAAAATAGACGACCCGATAGGCAATATGTATGTCGGTTCCCCCAATTGAAGCTATTTCTTTTGCCAGAAGGCCGGTCAGTTCATCAGGGCAGGTTGCGTAAAGCTCATATTCCAATTTAATCTCCACGAATTATTGCCCCGCGGGTAAAGACCCCGAAGCTTGTTTCGAAATGGTATGTTCCGCAATTTACTGCGGGGTGATTCCTTTAATAAAACTCATTTATGTATGTCAGATTCTGACTTTTTAGTGCAGTTTAATTCTACTTGATCGGGAACAGGATGTCAACGCAACCAGGTTTTTTCAATGTTATTTATGACCTTGACTCAACAAAAAAGGTGCTTATAATCATCAATGGTCGAATTTTTTCATAACGATAAACGTAAAATATTAATAATACGGATTATGACAATTATTTGCGGACTTTTCCTCCTTGTTGCATGCGGTACATCAAGGACGGAAAAAAATTGTGCTGATACAGCAAAGGAGAACAGTGATATGACATCAGAAATGAGCAGTGCTGCACGAAACGCTCCACCTCTTAATGCTCAGATACCGGCGCCTGCCGGGCAGGAAACGGCAATCTTCGGAATGGGATGATTTTGGGGTCCTGATGCCCGGTTCGGGCACAACAGCGGTGTTCTTCAAACGCAAGTTGGTTACACAGGGGGAGCGAAGATAAATCCCTCCTATCACAGCCTTGGAGACCACACTGAGACAATTCTTATCTATTACGATCCCAAAAAGGTTTCTTACGAAGAACTATTGGAAATTTTCTGGGCTAACCATGACCCCTTTGCGCGGTCATGGTCAAAGCAATACAAGTCTGTTATTTTTTATCATAATGAGGAACAGAAAAGACTTGCTTTTGAAACCAGGATAAAGCTTGAGGAAAAATTAAAACAGAAAATATATACGGAAATTGTCTCGGAGAATATATTTTATCCTGCCGAGGATTACCACCAGAAATATTATCTCAGGAACAGGAAAGAGTTGATGCGTATTTTGAAGGATATCTATCCGAATGATGTGTCTTTTACCGCGTCTATTGCTGCGGCGCGTATTAACGGATATCTCGGCGGTTACGGGAATATCTCAGAGATTGAAAAGGATTTAACAGCAACCGGGTTAAGCCCTGAAACTGTTAAAAAAATTGTTGCCGCTTTGAACGGACAGCAGCGTTAATGATTGTATTGTGGTACTTACCACAGGAGGTGAAAAATGAATCATTGGCAATGTGAAAAATGTGGATATACTTTCGAGGCTGATGCGCCCCTCGATCTATGCCCGTCATGCAAAGAAACCTGCACTTTTCGGGATGTAACCTGTTACACGCCTGATTGCGGAGGACCGGGGAATGTTGATCCGCAGCTGATATTACAGAGAAAAGGCGGCACCTCGAAGAAACAGTAAAAGTAGAGTTCAGGGCAAAAGGAATGATGGACAGGATATCTTTCAAAATGATATATCTGTACGGAAAACTTTTGTATGGAGGAGAATATCAGAGAAATGGAAGATAATAAAAAAAATCTTGAGAATACACACATAAAGGCTGTTATATTTGATATTGACGGCACTCTTGTTGATACCTTTGAAGTTTATCAAAAGGTTTTTAATCAGGGCACTGAACAATACGGTGCTGCTCCGGTTGCGAAAGAAATTCTCCGTGAATTTCTGGCAAAGGGATTAAGCCTCCGCCAGATCCTCCAGAATGTATTTTCCTGTCCTTTAGAAGATGATGTCTATGCAACATGCAGGACAGACATACTTGAGCGTTTTAAAAAAGCTGAACTTGGAGAAGTAAAAGCTTTTCCCGGAACAGAAGAATTATTCGGTCATCTACAACAGAGAGGTATAAAAATCGGCATTGCAACAGGGAGAATGTCATCTGACGAAGATGAATGGAGCAGATTCAGGAATTTGGGCCTTGACGGGTACATAAGCGCCATTGTCACCTCAAAAGAGATGCAAAATAGAAAGCCCTCCCCCGATGTTGTCATAGAATGCGCGAGAAGGCTTAATATATCACCTGAGAACTGTATTGTTATAGGAGATACTGTAGCGGATATACTTGCGGCAAGAAGCGCAGGGTCCCTGTCGGCAGCCGTTACCACCGGCCATGAGGACGAAGATAATCTTTTAAAAGAGCGCCCCGATGTTATCTTTAACAGTATAAGCGACCTCACTGTTTACTTAAAGTAGTTCCCCTAAGGAAGGGGTACTTTTCCGCGCAAAAATATCTCCTTGACAAATAAAAAAACAAATGTATATAATCGTGCACAATGAAGGAACAGAGGAACATGCAGACAAATCTTAGCAGCTTTTCCGGCTGGTGGTATTTCTATATGTCGCTGCATCCTTGTCCTCATTAGGGACGCATATGGTTACTAAGGGCCATGGGTGCAGTATATAACCCATGGCCCTTTTTTTGTTTTTAAAACAGGGGAAAAAGGAGGCGCGATGAAGGGCATAGAATTGACTGCCTTGAAGGAAAAAGGAAGAACAGTGATTCATGTGGATGATGTGGCAATAGGAGACGGCTTCTGTGTCATTGCCGGTCCATGTTCTGTGGAAAATGAAAAACAGACAATAGAAACCGCGCTTGCAGTAAAAAAGGCAGGCGCTGACATGATGAGAGGCGGCGCATTCAAGCCGAGAACCTCGCCTTATGCTTTCCAGGGACTTGGCTTAAAAGGGCTCAAGATATTAAAGAAGGCGAAAGAAGAGTCAGGCCTTCCTATTGTCACAGAGGTAATAGATACAAGAGATGTGCCATGGGTCAGCGAATATGCCGATGTGCTCCAGATTGGGACGAGAAATATGCAGAATTTTTCCCTTCTGAAAGAGGTCGGGAAAACACAGAAAGCGGTTCTTCTGAAAAGAGGCATGAATTCAACTATAGAAGAATGGTTAAATTGCGCCGAATATATACTCGATGGGGGAAATCCTGACGTAATACTCTGTGAGAGAGGTATTAGAACTTTTGAGAATTATACGAGAAATACCCTTGACATCAGCGCTGTTCCTTCGCTGAAAGAGCTCACCCACCTTCCCGTTATTATAGATCCTTCCCATGCGTCAGGAAGGGTAAGCCTCATATCTCCCCTGACCCTTGCAGCAATAGCTGCCGGTGCAGACGGTATTATTGTTGAAGTGCATATAAATCCATCAGAGGCCATCTGCGATAAGGAACAGACATTAAACCCCAAGCAGTTTTCGGAGATGGTTAAAAAAGCAAGAACGCTCTATAAATTTATGGCGGATTCGGAATGAAAAAGATCATGTTAACAGGCAATACAGGCAAAAGCACAATCATGCCGGGTATGTCATTAAAGGACCTGATTGACTTTTGCAGTATCGAGAAGACTATTGTTATAACGGACAATAATGTCCACAGACTTTACGGGGAGCAGTTTTCCCGATACAGAACCGTTGTAATTGAGTCGGGGGAGCAGTATAAGACCCTCGATACAGTACATAATATCTATGAAAAACTCCTTGAACTCGAATTTGACCGCTCATCATATTTGGTAGGCATCGGCGGCGGGGTTGTATGCGACATTACAGGTTTTGCTGCCTCAACATATCTCAGGGGCCTGTCCTTTGGTTTCGTGCCTACTACACTCCTTGCTCAGGTAGATGCCGGTGTGGGCGGGAAGAACGGCGTCAATTTCAAGGGTTATAAAAATCTTATCGGCACGATTAATCAGCCTGAATTTGTTATCTGCGATTTTGAAACCCTTAAGACACTGCCGAAAGCAGAATTGAGTAATGGTTTCGCGGAGGTGATAAAGCAGGCCCTCATAGGAAATAAGGCGCTTTTTTCCCGTATTGAAAGAAACCGTGAAGCGGCTTTATCACTCGATAAAGATACGATTAACAGGATCGTATATGACTCTTTAAAGGTAAAAACCAACATTGTATCTCAGGATGAAACAGAAAAAGGAGAGAGAAGGAAGCTCAATTTCGGTCACACCTTCGGACACGCATTCGAAAAGACTGCCCGAATCAGACACGGTGAAGCAGTAAGCATCGGTATGATTATTGAGGCAAGGCTTTCCGAGATTAAAGGCATGTTAAAGAAGAAAGATGTGGACAGAATAAAACGTGTGCTTACCGCATTCGGACTTCCAGTATCGTTTCAGGGCAATGCAGAGACAATCGTGGAAGCAATCATGAAAGATAAGAAGCGGGAGGATGATTATATACATACCGTCCTTCTCGATGGAATCGGAAAAGCCGGAATAGAGAAGATAAAAATAAATGTAATCAAGGAGATAGCATATGATATGTGTCAGCCTGGATGAACGGTATTCTGTCAATTTTTTAAAAGCTCTGCGCAATATAGATTTTGCCGAAATAAGAATGGACCGGATGGCCCTGACCGGGAAAGACATTGCCGACATTTTTTCACAATCTGTAATGTTAATAGCAACGTGCAGGCCGGGCTTACTTGACAATCAGAAGCGAAAGGCATATCTGATAGCCGCTATAGACGCGGGAGCAAAATACGTGGACATTGAAGTGGAATCGGATATTGCCTTTAAAAAAGAGATATTGGAGAAGGCCGGATCAAAGGGGTGCAAGGTGATAATATCTTATCATGATTTTGAAAAGACCCCTGGAGATGAGAGATTAAAGCAAATCGCTGCCCTGTGCTTCAGTGAAGGAGCCGACATTGTTAAAATAGCCTGTAAGGCCAATTCTGTTATGGATAGCGCAAGGCTTCTGGGAATGCTGGGCCAGGAGGATTTCAAGGATAGATTGGTAGTGGCAGGGATGGGCAATGAGGGGAAGATAACGCGTATTGTCGCACCCTTTCTGGGGAGTCTCTTTACATATGCATCTCTTGCCGAGGGGATGCAGACTGCCGGAGGCCAGATTGAAAAAGAAAAGCTGGAAGAAATTATGAGGTTATTAAGACAATGAAAAAAACAAAAGAATTTAATAGGTCCAATGAATTAAATAGGTCCAATATGTCTTATACGACCTATAGGACAGATGAAAAAAGCAGTTCTGAAAAGACCAGGATTTTTGCCGTTACCGGTAATCCTGTACTCCACAGCAAGAGCCCGGATATTTTTAATGCCGCCTTCAGGTTACTCTCTCTGGATGCCGTATATACACGTTTTGCCGCCACCGGAGTTGAGGAAATCATAGCCGGTGCGTCGGATATAGGGATTTCCGGTTTTAATGTGACTTCGCCTTTTAAGGAAGAGATTGTTCCATTTCTGGATGAAATAGAGGAAACAGCGCAGAGAATATGTGCTGTCAATACGATACTGATAGAAGATGGAAGACTTCACGGATTCAATACGGATGTTAAAGGTGTTAAAGATGCCTTTTATTGTAATGGAGTAAAAACAGAAGGGAAAAGAGTTCTTGTGCTCGGCTCGGGCGGCGCAGCTAAGGCAGCCGTATGTGCCCTGCTTTCAGAAGGCGCTGATGTGATTATGGTGAACCGTACATTTGAGAAGGCGAAGACTATTTCTGAGGATCTGGGATGCAAAGTTGTAAAAATGGAGTTTATTGATGAGACGCTGAAAAATACGGACATCATCATTTCGTGTCTGCCTTCAACGGAAAGGATTATTAAACCTGATTCCCTCAAGAAAGATATGGTGATTCTTGACGCTAACTACGGCATGACTACAGCTCTTGTCAGAGACGGGAAGGAGCGGAAGTGCGCAATCATAGACGGAAGGGAATGGCTTCTTTTTCAGGGAATGGCTGCCTTCAAACATTTTACCCGTACAGAGCCTCCGATGGAGTCTATGCGGGAGGCTCTGTACGGGCCTAATAAATCGGTTAAAAAGAACATTTCTTTAATAGGTTTTATGGGAACAGGTAAATCCACAGTAGCTGAAGGTATTGCAAAATTGACAGCATTACCTTATGTGGACATTGATAAAGTGATTGAGGAGAAGGCCGGGGTATCCATAAGCGAAATATTTGAAGTCAAAGGAGAAGAGGCCTTCAGACAAATGGAGAGAAAGGAAATAGCCAATATGGGGGATTTATCCGGGACAATAATATCATGCGGCGGCGGGGCAATATTGAATGAGGCAAATAGGGATTTACTCAGGAGAAACTCTCTTGTCATATGGTTATGGGCAAACATTGATACTGTTTTAGAGCGGGTCGGCAGCGATAACGGGCGTCCTTTGCTGCGCGCCCCGAATAATAAATCCGATATTAAAAGAATGATTGACATGCGGGCGCCTTTGTATGCCTGTACCTCTGATATGATTGTAAAAACAGACGGATTGGAACCGGATGAGATTATAAGGAAAATTTATGAAGAAACTGATAAGTTCCTCAAAAATTGATGGAACAATCAACGCGCCGGCGTCAAAAAGTGTGATGATAAGGGCTGTTGCCGCAGCCTTGCTGGCCTCCGGCACATCTGAAATAGCAAATCCCTCTTTTTGCAGCGACGGTTTAACGGCTCTTGGTATAGCGGATTCACTGGGTGCCGAAGTAAACAGAGGAGAGGGCAATATTGCGATCAAGGGCAACTGTTGTCTGGAGGAAAGAGGTATAAAGAGAAATGTTCTTGATTGTGGCGAATCGGGGCTTTGCATGAGGATGTTTCCACCTTTTGCAGGATTGCTTGAAGAAGAGGTTGTCCTGGAAGCCTCCGGTTCATTGCTCAATAGACCTGTGGAAATGATTGAAGCATTGGCAGGCCTTGGTGCAGTATGCCGGACAGAGGCCGGTTTCCCACCGATAAATGTAAAAGGAAGGATATCTTCCGGAAGGATCAATATAAGCGGTTCTGAAAGCTCTCAATTCTTAACAGGCCTGCTTATGACGCTTCCTTTGTGTGCCGGGGATTCCCGTGTCGCTGTTACCGGATTGAAAAGCAAACCCTATGTGGAGCTGACAATTGATATTATGGACAGATTCGGCGTGACAGTCCTCCATAACAAAAATCTAAGCGAATTCTATATAAAGGGCAATCAGCAATACAAACCTTGCACTTATGCTGTTGAAGGGGATTGGTCGGGCGCTGCTTTTTTTCTCGCAGCAGGGGCGCTGGCAGGTTCTGTAAGGGTAAATGGTCTGAATCTGCGTTCATATCAGGCGGATAAAGCGGTGATAAAAGCCCTGATTGATGCCGGGGCGCAGGTAGAGGCTAAAGATGATTATATCATTGTAAAAAAGGACAAATTGAATGCCTTTGAATTTGACGCACGCCATTGTCCTGATTTGTTTCCTCCTCTTGTTGCCTTTGCTTCGGCTTGTATCGGCAAAAGCGTAATCCACGGGGTGGAGCGGCTTAAACATAAAGAGAGTAACCGCGCCCTTGCCCTGGTTGAGGAGTTTTCCAGGATAGGAATTTCAATAAATGTTTTTGAGGACAGGATGGAAGTTAATGGGGGAAATGTCAGAGGCGGCACAGTGGATTCTCACAATGACCATAGAATCGCGATGGCCTGCGCCATTGCTTCCCTCAGAGCGGATGGCGATGTTTTTATCGAGAGACCGGGCTGTGTTTCCAAGTCTTACCCCTTATTTTTTGAAGATCTGAATTCAGTGAAGGTGAAATATGAATAGTTTCGGACGTATTTTCAGAATATCCATTCTTGGTGAATCCCACGGAGAGTGTGTCGGCATTATTGTTGACAATTGTCCTGCCGGACTTGACCTTCCGGTTTCCCGGTTCTCTCATGACCTGAAGAGGCGCATGGGAGGTATTGAGGGTACAACGCCGCGAAAGGAGCAGGATATACCTATCATAAAAAGCGGAGTATTTAACGGGAAAACCACCGGCGCGCCCATATGCATTCTTTTTGAAAATAAAAATGTTGATTCAAGCGCCTACGACAACATAAAAGACACGCCCAGGCCGGGACATGCGGACTTTACTGCCTGGAGAAAATATGATGGTTTTAATGACTATCGCGGCGGCGGACATTTTTCAGGCAGACTGACTGCGGGTCTTGTTGCCGCAGGGGTAATCGCGAAACTGCTCATAAAACCCGTGCAAATAGAGGCGTCACTTACAGAAGCAGGCGGGTCTCAGGATGTTACGGCTGCCGTTAAATCGGCCATAGAAAGCAGGGATTCCATCGGCGGTATCGTATCATGCAGGGTGAGCGGCCTGCCGACAGGATTGGGAGAACCTTTCTTTGACTCTGTTGAATCTTTAATAAGCCATATGGTTTTTTCCATACCGGCGATTAAAGGAATAGAATTCGGCGCAGGTTTCTCTTCCGCGCAAATGAGTGGGAGGCAATGTAATGACGAGATCATCAATGTAAACGGCGAGACAAGGACTAATAATGCCGGAGGCATAAACGGCGGCATAACAAACAGCAATGATATACTTTTTAAGGTGGCTGTTAAGCCTGCTTCGAGCATTCCGACGACACAGCATACAATTAATCTGAAAACCGGCGAGACAACAGAGCTTACAATAACAGGAAAGCATGATGTATGTATCGCGCTGAGAGTCCCTGTCATTGTGGAGGCTGTCACGGCAATAGTTCTTGCAGATCTTATGCTTATAGATTCTCGGGGGATAAAAAGGACAGTGACATGAAAAACAGTGATCTTAACATTATCAGAAAGAAAATAGATGTGCTTGACAGTGGAATCATCGAGCTTTTGAATCAGAGAATGGAACTTGCCATAAGGGCGAGAAAATTTAAGCACTGTGTTTTTGATCAAAAGAGGGAACAACAGATATTCAGCAATATAAAGAAGTCGTCACGGAACCTGCTTCAACCGGAATTTCTTGAAAAATTATACAGGCTGGTCATTGATGAAAGCAAAGAGGTGCAGGAACAGAATCTGATTATCATCGGTTTTCAGGGAGAGCGTGGAGCGTACAGTGAGGTCGCCTCTCTTCTATATGACCCTTCCCTGATCCCAATTTCTTGCAGGGAATTTACCGAGATTTTTGACGAAGTATCATCAGGCAGGATTAATCTCGGCATTGTTCCTGTTGAAAATTCCCTTGAAGGAGCTGTAACACAGGTCAACGATCTGCTGGCTCAAAGGGATTTGCGGATAATCGGAGAGGTCAGCATACCTGTCCATCACTGTCTTCTCGCGCTGCCTGAAACACAGTACCATGATTTAAAGGTAGTTTACTCTCATCCGCAGGCGCTCGCGCAATGTCGCGAATTTATTTCAAGGCACAAACTTGAGCCGAGACCTTTTTATGATACTGCAGGCGCTGCCAAAATGCTCTCTGAAAACAGGCAGGAAGCAGCCGGTGTTATCGCGAATAAGCTTTGTGCTGAGTTGTACCATCTGGAGATCATTAAGGAAAACATTGAAGATCACGAATCGAATTCCACAAGGTTTATCGTGTTATCAAAGGAAGCAGGAGATGAGCCGGGCGATAAGTGTTCCATAATATTTTCTGTAAAACATGAGATAGGCGGACTGTTTTCCGTTTTGAAGATTTTTTCCGATAAAATGATAAATCTTACAAGAATAGAGTCAAGACCTGTAAAAAATGATCCGGGGAACTATGTATTTTTCACGGATTTTGAAGGTTCTGATAAGGAAGAAAGGGTAGCTGGAGTCCTTGAGCAAGTACAAAAGCTGACAACAAGCTTTAAATTTCTCGGATGTTATAAATCTTATAAAGGAGCAGTATAATGAGAATCGTAATTCTGGGCGCCGGAAAAATGGGCTCATGGCTTTCAAGGGAATTGTCCGGGATCAATGATATAGCGATTTATGATACGGATGAAAGGAAGTTGAAGGGCTTTGATGAAAAAGGCATAATTGTACTTCCCCATATCCAGGAAATTGCCTTGTTTGAACCGGAACTTTTGATTAATGCCGTGAGTCTCCAGAATACTATCGCAGCTTTTGAAAAAGCTGTACCTTATCTTTCAAAAAATTGCATTATCGGTGATATTTCGTCGATTAAGGGAGAAATAGCCGGTTATTACGAACAGGGCTCCTTCAGATTTGTATCCGTGCATCCCATGTTCGGTCCTGTATTTGCCGATATGAAAGATCTGAAAGAAGAAAGCGCGATCATAATAAGGGGGTCAGATAAAAAAGGCGCCCTGTTTTTCCGTGCCTTATTTGAAAAACTTCAGGTAAATATCTTTGAATACTCTTTTGAGGAGCATGACAGGATGATGGCCTATTCCCTGACTCTGCCCTTTATTTCTTCAATGGCCTTTGCCTCATGTGTGGACAAGAGCGCCATCCCCGGGACAACCTTCTCCAAACATATGCGCATCGCAGAAGGACTTTTGTCCGAGGACGATCATTTACTTACTGAAATACTGTTTAATCCTTATTCCATGGTTGAGTTGGATAGAGTCACAGCAAAACTGGAATATTTGAAACATATTATCAGGGAAAGGGACCATGAAGAGATGGGAGCATTTCTCCAGCGATTAAGAGAAAATATGTCGGCAAAAGAGGGGCTTTATGAATGAAAACTCCATAAATTATAGTGATTTTTTAAAACAAACTGAAACGGATGACGTGCTCCCCTTTTTCAGGGAAATACTTGCTGACCTTGATACTCCGCTGTCATGCTATATGAAAATGAAAAGCGCCTATCCTGCTTCGCCTTCTTTCCTCCTCGAAAGTGTGGAAACAAAGGAAAGGCTGGGCAGGTTCTCTTTTATCGGCTTTGAACCCTTTCTTGAGTTCAGGAGCCTTGGTAATAATGTGTTTTTGAAGGGACTCATAGAAGACACATTTGAGAGTGACAATCCTTTTCTAATATTAAAGGAAATTATGCATAAATTTAAGGGGTTCGGTTTTTCAGACAGCATCGCGCGTTACGGCGGCCCTGTGGGCTATGTGAGCTACGATGTAGTCAAATTCTTTGAGAAAATACCTGATCAGAATGAGCGTGTTCTCAATGTTTATGACACATATTTCATCTTCCCGAGAAAACTTATCATTTTTGATAATTATACCAGAAGAATGACGCTTTTTGTATTCCATCACGCTGGCAAGGATGAAAGTATGCGGGAGAGCCATGCAATGGGTCTCGCGGAGCTTGATGATCTCCAGGCCGTAGTGCGTTCGCCTCTTGTTTTCAATAAAAAAGGTGAAATTTCCGTACGCATGATGGACAGCAACACCACCAAAGAGGAATTTGAAGAAATGGTACGGAAGGCAAAAGCATACATTCTTGCCGGTGACGTTATCCAGGTTGTTTTATCTCAAAGGTTCGCCATGGAGGTTTCCATTGATAATCTCAGTCTATACAGAGCATTGCGGGTGGTGAACCCCTCTCCATATATGTTTCTCCTCGATTATCTTGAATACAGTATTATCGGTTCTTCACCTGAGACGTTAGTAAAATTAGAGAACAGGGATGTTGAGGTGAGACCCATAGCAGGAACAAGAAAAAGAGGCAAGGACAGAGAGGAAGACGAAATGCTGGCAAAGGAACTCCTCTCTGATGAGAAGGAGTTGGCTGAACATACCATGCTTGTTGATCTCGGGAGAAACGATGTAGGCAGAATTGCCGTAACGGGAAGCGTTTCAGTACCTGAATTTATGGGCGTTGAGAGATATTCCCACGTGATGCACATTGTATCTTCTGTCAAAGGAAAGATTAAAGACGGCATGGATGCCTTTGATGTTTTTCAGGCAACATTTCCCGCAGGTACTGTAGCCGGTGCACCGAAAATAAGAGCAATGGAAATTATAGAAGAATTAGAAAAGGAGAAAAGGGAATTTTACGCCGGGGCAGTGGGTTACTTTGCCTATAACGGAAATATGGATTTTTGCATTACCATACGGACACTCCTGAAAAAGGAAAATAGAGTGTATATTCAGGCAGGGGCAGGCATTGTTGCCGATTCTGTTCCGGAGAAGGAATATATGGAGACGATTCACAAATCGCAGGCTTTAATAAAATCCATCATGGAATTAAAGGAGATAATAGACTGATATGCTGCTTATGATTGATAACTACGATTCATTTACCTATAACCTCGTCCAGTATTTCAGGGAACTTGGTGAAGATGTGGCAATTTACAGGAATAACGAAATTACATTGGAAGAAATTGAAGCTATTTTTCCGGAGAGGATAGTCGTATCTCCGGGACCGTGTACCCCACGGGATGCGGGAATATCGGTTGACGTAATTAAACGATTTGCGGGAAGAATTCCTATTCTTGGTGTTTGCCTTGGCCATCAGGCCATCGGCTATGCCTTTGGAGGTGAAATTATCCAGGCAAAGGAATTGATGCATGGCAAGACCTCTCAAATTTATCATGACGGAAAGACAATCATGCATGACATCAATAACCCTTTTGAAGCTACCCGTTACCATTCACTTGCAGTGGAAATGAAGGGATTAGAGGATATTTTCGATGTCTCTGCCTGGACTAAAGAGGGCGAAGTTATGGGTATAAGACATAAAACGTATATGCTTGAAGGGGTGCAGTTTCACCCGGAGTCAATCCTTACAAAAGAAGGAATGAAGATATTGGAGAATTTTTTATCAATTTCAAAAACAAATGGGGGGTCTGAAACAATGATTAAAAAAGCTATTGATAAAGCGGTAAACATGGTTCACCTTAAAGAACATGAAATGGCGCAGGTTATGGACGACATTATGGAAGGGAAGACAACCTCTGCCCAGATAGCATCATTGATTACAGCGCTTCGCATCAAGGGGGAAACTGTTGATGAAGTTGTAGGGGCAGTGAAGGTTATGAGAAGCAAGGCGGCGAAAATGGCCATAGACGGAGAATCAATCTATGACTGCATAAACAGAAGAAACAGTGTCATAATAGATATTGTCGGCACAGGCGGAGACGGGACAATGACATTTAACATTTCCACTGCAGCGGCTTTTGTAGCCGCGGCAGGAGGCGCTACAGTGGCGAAGCACGGCAACAGGTCTGTTTCAAGCCGTTGCGGCAGCGCTGATGTTCTGGAAAAATTGGGTGTTGATATTGAAGCTTCACCGGATATAGTGGCAAAACATATCAGTGAAATAGGCATAGCCTTCATGTTTGCTCCTGTATTCCACGGTTCAACGAGGCATGCTGTAGGTCCGAGAAAAGAAATAGGCATCAGGACAATATTCAATATGCTTGGCCCCCTGACAAACCCTGCCTCGGCTAAGCACTTGCTTCTTGGCGTATACAATGAAAGACTGTGCGGAATGTTTGCCCATGTGCTTTTAAAGCTCGGCGCGGAAAGGGCTATGATTGTCTACGGGCATGATGGAATGGATGAAATATCAGTTACTACAGACACAAAGGTGGCAGAGGTAAAGGATGGCGAGATATGCCATTATCTGATAAATCCAAAGGATTTTGGCCTCAAAGAGTACGATATTGAAGATTTAAAGGGGGGAGATGCCCATGATAATGCGCAGATACTCAAAGGTATTCTCTCAGGAAAAGAAAACGGGGCTAAAAGAGCGGCAGTCCTTATCAATGCTGGTGCCGCGTTTTATGTCGCAGGTATCCGGGGGGACATTAAAGAAGGCATAGCTTATGCTGAAGAAGTTATAGACTCAGGTAAGGCATTGAGTAAGCTCGAAGAACTTGCAGGAGCAGGCAGAGGATGATTAAAGCTTGAACCATAGAACGTTTCAAGCGGTTTAAAAAGATCAAAGGACGATAGGACTAACATGACATTTCTTAAAAAGGTTTTAGAAGAAAAGAAGAGGGTGGTGAAGGATTCAAAGGTGAAAATCCCTCTTTCAGAACTGAAGCGGATGATGACAGAGGTAAAAAAGAAACCTTTTTATCAGGTCTTTTGCAGGAGATTTCCTGAAGATGTGAAAATAATAGCTGAAGTGAAAAAGGCATCGCCTTCCAAAGGTATCCTTATTGATGATCTTAATTTACCGGAACTGCTTATGGATTATGAAAAGGGCGGAGCTTCGGTAATATCGGTCATTACCGAAGAAAAGTATTTTAACGGTTCCCTCGCCTATATGGCAGAAGCGAAAAAGATTGTTAACCTGCCGATTTTAAGAAAAGATTTTATTGTTGATGACTATGAAATATATGAGGCTAAAGCTTTTGGCGCAGATGCAGTGCTTTTGATCGGTGAGGCGCTGGATGTGAATCAGATAGCAGAATACCTTGATATTGCCAGAGAAATAGATATTGATGTACTGCTTGAGATTCATAGTATGAAAACCTATGAAAAGATAGCCGATCTTGAAGGATATATTCTTGGAATAAACAACAGGAACCTTGAGACTTTGAAGGTTGATCTTGCAGTATCCTATGAAATTATTAAAAATATTCCCGAATCATTGCCTGTTATAGTTGAAAGCGGTATTGAGGATAGAGGGCATATTGTGGATTTTATGAAACAGGGAGTCAGCGGTTTTCTCATTGGTACATCGCTCATTGTTTCAGGAAATCCCGGTAACAAACTCAGGCAACTGCAGGGAAGGTCATGAAAACACGTGTTAAAATATGCGGAATTACAAACCTGGCCGATGCATTACTGGCAGTAGAGTTTGGCGCCCATGCAATAGGTTTTGTGTTTTATGAAGGAAGCAAGAGATGCATATCCTGTGAAGATGCCAGAGAGATAGCTTTCAGATTACCGCCTTTTGTGATTAAATGCGGTGTTTTTGTCGATGAAGGATGGAAAAGGATCATGGAAATTAAGGATTACTGCAATTTGGACAGGGTGCAGGTCTATGCAGGCGATGAGAGTTTGAGTAACAATTCTGTGACTGGTATAACCATTATGGCCTTCAGAATACGAAATAGGGAAGATGTGGAAAGGGCGCAAAGGTCGGATTCATTTCCCCTTCTTGACAGCTATCACGAGAAGATGCACGGAGGGAGCGGTGTGAAATTCAACTGGGAACTTCTCAAGGATTTCGGCAGGCCATTTATCCTTGCAGGCGGTATAAACAGTGAAAACATTGATAGCGCGCTGAAGCTTAAACCTTATGCGATTGATATTGCGTCAGGTGTTGAATCAGCGCCGGGCAAAAAAGACCCTGCAAAGATGAGGGAAATATTCAGAAGAGTATTGTAAAAAGTTTTATAAAAAAGTGGTATGAAGATTATGTGTAGATAAGCCTTTATTAGGAAAAATGAGGGAGAGGTAGATAATAGAATTGAAAATGAATAAATTCACCCCCTTCTTTATTCCAGATTCACATAAACATATATGTGAATCTGGATTGAGTGGTCAGCGGCATTTCGGAAATTTTGCAGATGTGGATGGGCTGCGAGATTTGCAGGCCGTAATCGTACTGAATGTACGATGGAGGATCGCAAAGCGCAGCAGAACGCCGCAGATCAATATTTCCGAAATGCCGTTGACCGACCAAGTGAAAAGCAGACAAAAACTGCCCAAGAAACAAAACAATTTGATGAGAACTTTTGACACATAGAAGAGTAAAAGGAATGATATGAAAACAAACGGTTATTTTGGTGAATATGGCGGCGCTTATGTGCCGGAGACTTTGATGCCGGCCCTTGGCGAACTGAAAAAAGGATTTTTCAAGAACGTAAAATCAAGGGTATTTCAGAATGAATTTATGAATTATCTTGCAGAATATGTGGGCAGGCCAACCCCTCTTTATTTTGCCGGAAATATTTCCCGGAAGACAGGGATGAAGCTCTATCTGAAACGGGAAGACCTCTGCCATACAGGCGCCCATAAGATAAACAATGCCATCGGTCAGGTGCTTTTGGCAAAAAGGATGGGCAAAGACAGAGTGATTGCGGAAACTGGAGCCGGTCAGCATGGTGTTGCGACAGCTACCGCGGCGGCGCTGCTGGGCCTTAAATGCCGGGTATATATAGGTACTGATGATATGAAAAGACAGTCGTTAAACGTAATTCGTATGGAGATACTTGGTGCTGAAGTGATCGGAGTTGACAGCGGAAGCAGAACCCTTAAGGACGCGATAAATGAAGCATTGAGGGATTGGGTAACAAATGTACGCGATACCTATTATGTTCTCGGCACTGCTTTTGGCCCTCATCCTTACCCTACCATGGTGAAGGAGTTTGTTTCAGTCATAGGAAAAGAAGCGGTAAAACAGATTATAAAGAAAGAGGGCAGGGCGCCTGACGCAGTTGTGGCATGTGTGGGTGGAGGCAGCAATGCCATGGGCATATTTTATCCATTTATCAATGATGAGAATGTGAGATTAATAGGGGTTGAGGCGGGCGGCCTCGGTATAGACACAGGAAAACATGCGGCAAGATTTGCCACAGGCAAAGTCGGTGTGTTCCAGGGCGCAAAAAGTTACGTGTTACAGGATGATGACGGTCAGATTCTCCCGACACATTCTGTCTCCGCAGGGCTTGATTATGCCAGCGTGGGGCCTGAACACAGCTTTTTAAGAGATATTAAAAGGGTGCGTTATGACTATGCCACTGACGATGAAGTGCTCGACGCCTTCAGTCTTCTTTCGAAAGAGGAAGGCATTATCCCTGCCTTGGAGAGCAGTCATGCTGTGGCTTATGTAATGAAGCATGCAGATGAGTTCCGGGAAAAGGTGGTTATTGTGAATCTTTCGGGCAGGGGAGACAAGGATGTTGATCAGGTATCGAAAATCCTGAGGGGAGAATAACGATGAACGATAATATAGTAAAGGTGTTTGAAGAGCTTAAAAGGACAGGCAAAAAAGCATTTATTCCATACATTACCGCAGGTGATCCGGACCTTTCAAAAACCCTGGAATTGCTTACTATCCTTGCAGAAAACGGAGCAGACATTATTGAACTGGGCGTCCCCTTTTCCGATCCCATGGCAGACGGGCCTGTAATCCAAAGAGCTATGGAAAGAGCCCTGAAAAGTGGAACCACCCTGAAAAAAGTTCTTCAGACGGTAAGGAATTTTAAGTCCCGTTATTCAGTGCCGATAGTTCTCATGGGTTACTTTAATCCTTTCTATGCTTACGGAATTGAAGCCTTTGCAAAGGACGCCGGAGCGGCAGGGGCTGACGCCGTACTTACTGTTGACCTTCCCCCTGAAGAGGCAAAACTCTTTGTTGACTTACTCTGGAAAGAAGGGATTGTTTCGATCTTTCTTGCAACGCCTGTAACTAATGAAAAGCGTATGCAGGCAATCAATAATATTGCAAGAGGGTTTATATACTTTGTTTCTGTTACCGGTGTTACCGGTGAGAGAAGCGCCTTGCCGGAAGGATTAAAAGACAAGGTAGATGTGATTAAAAGCAAGATTAAGCTGCCCCTGGTCCTTGGTTTCGGAATATCAGGGCCTGATACGATATGTGAATACGCGGCACATGTAGACGGTCTTGTAGTAGGCAGCGCGCTTGTAAAGAGATGGGAAGATGCCTGTAAATCAAATAGCGGGTCAGCATCTTTTAAGGACTTTCTCAGTGAACTTGCAGAAGCATGCCATGCCCAACTCCAGCCGAAGTAATACTTTTTTTAATTGATTTTCAGAAAATAAATTTAAAAATAATATGACGTAAAATGGTCTCTGCATTGATTTTACGAGAATATCATAATTTTGTGCAACATTTATACGGAATTTCCGTTTCGACTATCCAGAACGTCAATTTAACGGTTTTTCCCGAAGTTACAGCTTAACTATTTTACGGCAATCAGCCTGTTTATTTGCTCTGCCTTTTCAATGTACTTCTGATAGAGGCTCAAATCACCTTGAGCCCTGTAACATTCTGCAAGCTTAAGGCAAGCCGGGATTCTTAAAGGATCCAGTGGAGCATATTTGGTGAGAAATTTATCCACATCTATTAAAAGCTTAATGGACTCAGCAAACCTCCCTGTTGCTTTGTAAAGATTTGCCATTTCAATCCTTAGCGACTGATTGTAAGGAAAAAGCCCCGCTGCCCTGACAAGATATCTTTCTGACAATAAAGGCTTGCCCGTATTATAGTAATATTTTGCAATACCGATATACAGCCCGCTATTAACGCTATTTAAATGTAACGCTTTTAAATAATACTTTTCCCTATCCTGCTGCAATTCAATGTTTTTCTCTTTGGATGACATATGAATATGACTTAAAAAATCAGCCATACTTTCCTGAACCATTGACACGGCATAGCTAAAGGTGGAGGCATACAGTAAATTCTTATAAGTTCTGTCTATATCCTGCTTCTCAATAGTTTTTTTTGCCTTTTCGTAATAAATAAAACCGATATACTGTGGAGCTATCAAAACAAAAAAGTAAATCAGAATTAAATAATTGGCAGCTTTTTTCATCCACCCGCCGATAGTAGTTGTTAAGACTTCATCCTCTTTTTCCTTCATTGTCAATGCAGCAAGAACAAAAAAAATGACTTGAAAAGGCGGGGGAGGAAAATTATATTCTACGAGGTTGTGAACAAAATACGCAAACAGCGCGGCTTTAAAAAAATAATTTGTTGAAAGCAAAGACTTTTTTAAGATAATCGCAGCAAAAAGCGCAAAAAATATAAATCCGGTCAAGCCCAATTCAACAAGTATGTTGAGAAAAATATTATGAGTATGGGCTTGAATTTTTTGAAAGTAAGGATTGGACACTGTCTCTGTAATACCAAGATATGAATTTATGCCATGGCCAAAGAGAGGTTCTTTTAAAAATAATTTTAACGTATCCTGGTATTGATAGTATTTCTGGACAATACTTTTAGTCCCTTTTTCAAGAGTGGCCTTTATGGGGGAAAACGAGTCCTGTGGTGTTGTTATGAATAAATCAAGGATATATGGAAAAATTATATAAAAAGCTAAAGCAATAAAACCCCCGATAACTAAACCAATTAACATTTTTCTTTCTTTGTTTTTTAAAAAAAAATATGAAATGATCAAAAGGGACAGGGCCATAGAAAATATTCCTGCCCGCGAAGTTGACAGGAGATTGGAGAAAATCAAAAATGATGCAGCCCAGATTAAATATGCCTTCCTGTGTTTCCAGTATAAATATAGGGATAGAGGGATAAGCGGCGTAAGAAAACCGGAATAGGTATTAGGATTATAAAAAAACCCCTGAGGAGTATTGCCGGCAGCCTGAAATACTCCAAGGGCGGCATTTATGACACCCCAAAAAACAAGGACAGAGAGCATACTGTCCTCCCAGCCTTCACAATTTCTAAGGATTAAATAAAACAACGCGCCGGAAAGCAAGGAAGACGAAAACATTATAGAAGCCCATTTATCTTTAGCCCACAGAGTAGATGCTACAGCATAAAGTGAGAAAACTAAAACAAGGAGTACGTCCTTTTTTATTTTTATTGCCGAAGAAAACCAGAGAAACAGGATAATTGTAAGCATAATAAAAAATAATATTCCATATGCCGGAGACAAGTATCCGCCGAGAAGAGAAGCATACGAGGCAATACACATGAGCATAATATATCTCCCATGCATTACTTCGAAGCATTTGAGTTTCATCTGCGCCTCATAATTATATAAAGAGATAAGGCTATACCGATTAATGTCAGAAAGGCGCCTGCATAAAAGGAAAGCGGTACATACTTGAAAACAACGGTATGTTTGCCTTTCGGAACTTCAATCGCCCTGAATGCGAGATTAGCCCTGTATATGCCGGTTTGTTTGTTGTCAACGTATGCCTTCCAGCCAGGATAGAATGTATCGCTTATATATAAAAACATATCCTTATCGGTCTCATAATCCAGAACAACCATGTTGGCTTTATATGACACCAGCTTTATTTTGCCTCTATGCTCTTTTTCAGTTTTTTGATCTCCAACTGCTGTTTTATTGTCCTTTATGGCAAAGGCCTTGCTTTCTTTAACAGGAGAATTGTTTTTTATATCTTTAAAATCTGAAATTACTATTAATTCCTTTTTTAAATCAATTTTTTTATCCTTAAGTTTTTCAATGGCCGTTGACTCGTTAGCTACAAAATGAATTGTATCAAAAAGATGAAATCTGTCAATATGAGACAAATATTCATAAAGATACACCTTTTTTCCACCAATTTTAATGCTGTTAATAGCCCTGAATGTTTTGTCTTTAATTTTATAAGATGCAATTACATATCGGATGCCGGACGCATCAAGCCCTCTTCTTGCCTCTTTAATTGTACCGGCGCCAAACATTGTGTTGAGAAATATCTCATTTTGCTTTACCCTCAATACTTCAGAACCGCCGACAGCATATAGCCTGAATATCGGCGCGTAGGACGCGGCCAGAATGCCCCGGTCTTTTGGAAATGCATCAAATTCAGCATTTGTTTTTGGCGTAACAAAATACCGTTCAGTATTTTCTGATTTTATAAGATTATCTGAAAAATCATGTTTTTCCATATAAACATTCCAGGAAACAGTGGCATAGAAGCTGTAACTGGCGAGAAAAAGGTCTGTTATTAATAAAAGCAGTAATATTTGCATAACAATCTTTTTATGTTTTACCCTGAGATAAACAAGCAACATCAGACAGAAGAGAAATGAAAAAAAGAGAAATCTTTTTAAATTGTGAAGATTAAAATTAATATCGTGATATATAGGAGGCTTGATCCCCATATTATCAAGAAAATTAATCATATCATTATTAAAAAGTACAACGTATCCCCAGATAATGACAAGTACAAATCCAAAATAAAAGGAAATATATACGACATTTTTAATACGCGCTGTGTTTTCTGCTACACCTTTTCGAAAAGCATCAAAGCCAAGCCCCGAGGTAACTGCAATAATAAAAAAGAATACAAACAAAAATTTTACAGGATACCGAACACTGCTGAAAGGAGGTATACGGTATAGAAGTTTATATAAAGGTGTATTGCCGCCAAGGGCAAATAAAAAGGATATGACAATGAGCATTAAAAAAATCCATTTCCTTCTGTCTTTTGATATAAAATAAAATGAGGATAAAATGAATGGAATAACACCGAGATACAGCGTCTTTAACCAGGACTGGTTTTGCCAGTATTTTTGAGTATTTAAATGATAACCATAAAAATCAGGCAAAAAAAACTGTATAAAATCCTTCCATGCGAAGGACCACACTATCGCTTCATCGTAGGAAAGACCGTTCGCCCGAATGCTGTTTGTTTTTAATTCGTAAAAGGGAAGTAACTGGATTGAAGAAAAAAGAATAAAAAGCAATAAAACAAGAGAAATGGCAACAACTCTTGTTTTTACTGCTTCCCGCATTGAATTGACAATATCCGGAGACACCTTGTCTCCTGTAAAAAAATTGAGAAAAATTGTTATTGCAATCAATACAAAAAGCGTCATAATTACAATTTCTGGAGCTCCGGCAAGGAATTGCATGGTAATGGAAAAGGCTGTATATACCAAATATTTATTCTTTTTATCGTCAAAATATTTAAGATAATACATAATTACAAGAGGGAACCACGATACTGAAAAAAGATGGGGAAGGAGATTGTGGACTGACATAAGATAGCCTGATAGCATAAAAATCACACTGCCGATAAAAGAAGCTGTTTTTGAAGCCTTGCTGTATCTTAGAAAAAAGGCTGTAGTTGCACCGGCAAAGAAAAAATGTAAAATAATCATCCAGTTCCAGACAAAATTGAAGGGCAGAAAAAGGTATAAAACATGGGGAGGGTAAAAAACCCCCGGCTGCAGGGTTGCAAGCAAAGGAATGCCTGAATAGTTATAGGCGTTCCATAAAGGGAGCTGAAAGGATTTAACAAGCTCAACCCATAAAATTTTAGGGGGTATAAAAAAAACAGACAAATCCCTTTCAATAAAAATGATCTTTGAAAACAGAACCGGATTAAAGTAAATTATAACGATAATAAAGAGGAAAATATGGGCAAAGATCATTATATTCAGAAGGTGATTCATAAAAAAAGGGGATACTGAAATCCCCCTTTTTTATTCTTCAATAAATATTACCAGTTAGTACCGGTAGTAACTATGCCTGCATATGTTGTAGGAATATTGGGAAGCGGATTCATGGAAAACTGAAATTCATAACCGGAAACATTGATCGTAATGGTGTTGCCGCCGGGAGCGGTTACGGTTATGCCTTGATAGTCCATATTACCTAAAATGTTACTCCATGTGTATGAGCCGGTCTGGTTATTCAACAACATGGTTGAGTACTGAATTACATTCGCGCCCCTTGCGGCCCCGAGAAAGCCTTGCGCCACGCCTCTTGCGGCCTGTTTCTGAAGATCGGCGTATTTAGGAACTGCGACTGCAGCGAGTATGCCGAGGATGATGATAATGATAATTAATTCGATGAGTGTAAAACCTTTTTGATTCTTTAATACCTTCATTTTTTTGCCATCCTCCTTTCTATCCATATCAGCATCTCTTTAATGAATCAGGTTTTGTCAAAAGTTTCTTACCTCTTGCTCTTATTCTTGAGCAGTTTGTCTTTGTTCACTTTGTCGGTCAATGGCATTTCGGGAATATCCATCTTTGGCGGTCTGCTGCGCCTTGCGATCTTCCGACGTACATTCAGTACGTCTCCAGCCTGCAAAGCTTACAGCCCATCCAAACCTGAACATTCCCGAAATGCCATCGCTCACTTAAGCCGGATTTGCATCTGTCTTTATTTACTGATGCAAATCCGGCGGAAATGAAGAAATTATTCTTCATTTCCCATACTTCCTTCCCCCTGTTTTCTACTTGTAAATGCCTGTTTATGCTGATTCTAAGTACCAATTTTCATAAAACTTTTGACAATACCATGAATCATGATCAGTTTTTATGCAACTTCCGGTGTAGTAGGCATCATGGGCTGCATGGATTATTATTTGTTCTCTGTAGCCATTACCCATTCATCATGGCGAATTTCTTTGGATATTGCCGAGAGTGGTTGGTACATTCGGAGTCGGGGTTAGTGAATATATATAGGTACTTCCACTAATTATCGCGGTTACGGTGGTGCCTGCCGGTGTGCCTAATGTTATTCCGTCAGCCTGTACCTGAGCAATAATATCCGACATTGTATAACTGCCCGTTGTGTTGTTGAGTACCCTGTTAGAAAATACTATGCTGTTTGCGCTTCTCATTGTGCCGAGTAAGGCATCTGCCGCAGCGTCAGCGGCATTTTTTCTCATATCAATATACTTAGGGACTGCAACTGCAGCAAGGATGCCGAGAATGATGATAATGATGATAAGTTCGATGAGCGTAAAACCTTTTGAGTTCCTGAATGTTTTCATTTAAATAACCTCCATACTTTTCATTTCATATTTCACTGAATTGTAAGCAATTTATATACCACAAAACTGATGTTTCATAAATAACAAGAAAAAATATCCTGCATATATAGCAATCAAGGTAAAGCAGTTATTTATGTGAGTTCTTTCGTCATCCTCAATAATGATAATATGTTCGTTCATTTCAATCCCGGCACAGTTATGGTGAATTTTGTTCCTTTACCACCTGTTTCAATGTTTATACCACCGCCATGCATCCTTATATTTCTTATACTTATAAAAAGTCCGAGACCTCTTCCGCCTTTTCTTTTAGAAAAAAAAGTTTAAATATTGCTTCAATCTCTTTGCTTTCAATGCTTGAACTCTTATTCTATACCAGAATTGTAAGCATGTTGTTGTATTTTGTTTCAATTTTTATCTATCCCCCCTTCAATGCCGACATCATATTCCACCATGGCATCATTACGGCAAGGGCCAAAAATAATATCATGACAGACAAAATAACAGTCATAATAGGTTCTATCCATGCGGATAGACGGTTGATTGAATATGTTACTTCCCTTTCATAATGGATGGACACTTCCCGGAGCATCTCTTCCAGTGAACCGGTTTCCTCGCCTGTTGATACGAGGTGTATAACAAGGGCCGGGAATATTTTGCTCTCTTTTAACGGTTTTGAAATGCCCTTGCCCTTTTCTATCTTACCCTGTATCTCAATAATCTTCTGAGCGATGTACTCATTTCCTACTGTTTTTGCAACTATTTCGAGAGCTCTGATTACAGGTACGCCTGCCCTTACCATATTCTCAAACATATAAGCAAAGCGGCTCATACATATTTTTAATATAATCTGTCCAACAATAGGGGTCTTTAATTTATACTTGTCAAAGACCAATTTGCCCCTTTCAGTCCGCATATAAAATATAAGAGCAACAATAACGGCAACAATAACGCTGAAAGTATAAACACCGTATGATTGAACAAGTGTATTAATAAAAAGCATGATTTTTGTAGGAAGCGGCAGTTCTACCTTGGAGGCTTTAAACATAACTGCAAAACGGGGTATTACAAATGTTACTATTACAAAAAACGCAATAATTATGCCGCTTATAACCATTATCGGATAACGCATGGCAGATTTCAGCATCTCTTTTGTTCTCATTTGGAATTCCAGAATACCCGAGAGCTTTTCCAGGACATCATCAAGCAGTCCGCCCATTTCTCCTGCTCTGACCATGCTGATGTACATTTCAGGAAATACGCCTTTATGTTTTTCGATAGCGTCGGAAAAGCCTATGCCTCTATCAATATCTTGGTGAATGTTGCCTATAATCTCTTTCAGCTTCGGGCTTACAGTCTGCTCTTCAAGCGCTTTAAGTCCTGATATAATCGGTATTCCTGCTTTCACAATAGTCTGGAGTTGCCTTGTAAAAAATATGAGATCGTCATATTTTACCTTCTGATATTGCATGAAAAAAGCCTGTAAGTCTAAAGAGCCTTTTTTTTCTTCAACGACCGACACAGGAAGCAAACCCATTCCGTCAAGGTGAATGTAGACTATGCCTCTGTTCTCCGCTTCCATAATGCCCTGCACCAGAGAACCTCTTTCGTCTCTTGCCCTGTAAGTAAATTTTCCCATACTAATCTATCTTTGTTGTATTTAAAGCTTCCTCTATGGTGGTAATACCGGCCATAGCTTTTCTCACTGCATCTTCCTTCATTTCCATCATGCCGTTTGACAGGGCGGTTTTTTTTATGATTTCACTGGAGGATTTTTCAACAATGAGCGCTCGAATATTATCTTCAACAACAAGGACTTCAAAGACGCCTGTCCGCCCCTTATAGCCCGAATGTTTACATGCGGGGCATCCCCTTCCCCTATAAAGGGGGATATTTTCTTTAACATTTATGCTATCAAGAATGGATCGGGAAGGCATATACTCTTCTTTACATTCCGGGCATATTCTTCTTAAGAGTCTTTGCGCTATTACGCATGTTAATGAAGAAGCTACCAGAAAAGGTTCAACGCCCATTTCCACAAGCCTTGTGGCAGAACCTGCCGCGTCATTTGTATGAAAAGTGGAAAGCACAATATGACCTGTAAGGGCTGAATGGACTGCAATTGTTGCCGTCTCTCTGTCTCTTATCTCGCCTACCATTATAACGTCGGGATCCTGCCTCAGAATGGCCCTTAAACCGACATCGAAGGTGAGACCGGCTCTTGCGTTTACCTGCGATTGCGAAATGGATTCTATAGTATATTCAACCGGATCCTCTATGGTAATAATATTTTTTTCAGGTGTGTTGATATAGTTGAGTATGGCATAAAGAGAAGTAGACTTACCGCTTCCCGTTGGCCCTGTAGAAAGGATGAAACCGTACGGTCTTTTTAAAACACTTTTAATTTTTTCTTCGTCTTCCGGAAGAAGACCTATTCTGTCTATACCATAGAGGGCGGCGCTTTTATCGAGCAACCTCAAAACAGCCTTCTCCCCGTATATTGTGGGATACGTAGAAACCCTTATGCCGAGATCTTTTGAGCCTTCTTTTATATCGAACCGGCCATCCTGGGGTATTCTTGATTTAGCAATATCCATGCCCGCAACAATCTTTATTCTTGATACAATAGGAAGAAACATCTTTTTCGGCGGCGCCGGTATTTCTCTCAGCTTTCCATCTATCCTCATTCGAATCCTTAGTGTTTTTTCTCCGGGCTCTATGTGAATATCGCTTGCATTATCGGCCACTGCCTGCGAAAGAAGACTGTTTACAAACCTTATTACAGGCTCTTCATCTCCCGGTTCAAAAGTGATTTTTTCTTCCTCCTCCTCTTTGACCGTTTCCTCCTCCTTCATTTTTTGCAGGGTTTCCTCCACAATAGTTTTTACACCATAGTATTTTTCAAGAGCCCTCTTCATCTCTCCTTCGGTTGTTATGCACGGATCCACTTCCATTTTTACAATTCTTGTAACCTCGTCCATTGCATTTATATCCAGAGGGTCAACCATGGCGAGTTTTAAGATATTAAAACGTCTCTCGAAAGGCATGATGAGATAATTTTTTGCAATATCATCACTAACCAATTTTACCAGTTCCCCTGGAATGTCCTTTCCATCAAGGTTAATGATAGGTATTCCCAGTTGCCTGCTCACTGTATCGATAATATCTTTTTCTGTAAGGAAACCCATCCTGATAAGTACTTTACCGAGTCTCTCGCCGTATTTTCTTTGCTCAATAAGCGCTCGGGAAAGATCTTCCTCTCGCAGTCTTTTAGCTTCTATAAGGATTTCGCCCAGTTTTTTTCTTGTCCGTTGGATCATTTATTATTTCCTGCCCCCTTGGTGTTTTAAACAATCACCCATGCTGCCCTTGTATATACATCTTCCTTATTTTCCTGCTTAAAAGATTGGCGAGATTCTGAAAAAAATATACTCATTACAACTTGAAAAATACCATTTTCAATGATTTTTGGTAAATTGACTTTCTTCAAGAACCTTCAACCTTTCAATAACCTTGTTCTTTTCTTCTCTTTTCCCGCCTTCTCTAAGATAAAACCTGTAGTATCTCATGGCTTCCTGAATTTCACCCATATCATCTTTTATAAGCGCCAGCGCCAGATACGCTGAAGGGTCTTTGCTGCCTCTCCTGATTAAATTCTCAAGGGCTTTGGAAGCTTCATCATATCTTTTTTGAGTGCGCAAAAGGCCTGAAAGGTTAATATAGGCCTCAGCGCTGCCCTTATCCATGTCCATGGCTTTTTTAAAATATTCTTCTGCGAGCTTTTTATCCCCTTCTTTCATAAAGATGATGCCTGTATTATTATATGCTTTTGTATAATCAGGTTTTTTTTCGAGAATTCTTCTGAAATATGTTAATGCCTCATTTGAATTGCCTTCTCTCATAGCAATAACGCCAAGATTATTCAGAACCTCTATATTGTCAGGTTTTTCGGATAAAATTTTTAAATACAGCTTTTTCGCTTCGATAATCCTGCCTTTTTCTGTTTCTGAAAGCGCTTCATTATACATAGACATAATTTTTTCTTCATCAACCTTCATTACAACAACATTAGTATTTTCCATTAACATTGAAGGTAAATCCTTTCTTGGATTAACAGACTGGGCCGGGTTGTAAGTATAAGTCTTCATTGCTCTTGCAGTCTTTTTTTTCAGAGCTGTAATATCTTTTGCCTCACGCTCTGTCCTTTTTTCACGAACGGTTTCTGTGAAATCTGTTTTTGATTTTTGAGATTTGTTATTCAATATTTCATCTTCTGATTTTGTCCTGGAAACATTTTTGGCAGAACCTTCTGTTCCCCCCTTTTCTTCTGTATCCTTTTTCCCCTCAATTCCTGCTGATGCATCAATCTTAGCAACAGATTTCGGTTCGACGTCCGGTTGTTTCAATTCTGCGGGTTTTGCTTTTTCAGCAACCTTTTCTATCTGCTGAAGGACAGATCGTTCTTTTGAAGCTAATGGCTTTGAAGGCTCCAGTACAGGCTTTGTCTTAAGCATCATCGGTAAAACCGAAACAAGCAAAACCACACTTGTTACGGCTGAAAGAACAATATAAAAATTATTTTTATTTTTTGTATATACAGCCTGTATACCCTCCCTGACATTGGGCTTAACTTTTTTTCTCTGTTCCTGAGCCTTTTTTAATGCATCAAGGATAAGACTCATTGGGCATCCTTTCCGTATACTATTGTCGGGGTTAAGAAAATAACAAGCTCACTCCTGTATGAGTAATCGGTCTTTGTCTTAAAAAAACTTCCCAAACCCGGTACGGACATGAGCCCCTTTACCCCTTGCTCATCATTTGCTGAAAAGTCTTTTATGAGGCCTCCAATTATTACAGATTCTCCCTCTCTTACCTTAACAAGGGTGTCCACTTCCCTTACGGAAAGAACAGGGGCGGTAACCTTTGTGCCGCCCATTGTAGACTCCGCGGTGCGTAATTTTTCTGTCAGCATGGGGTGTATATTCATGACTATGTTGCCAAGATTATCTATCTGCGGTACAACATCTAAAACAAGACCTATCGTAACGTATTTAGGTGTTTGAGTGGTTACCGGAGGGCCACCCGATGATACCGTTGTCGTTGTTTCAAAAAATACGTCTTCAGTCGCCACCTTTATAACAGCCCTCTGGTTATTAAGGGTTGATATCTTTGGGCTTGAGACGATATTTAATTTACCCTGCGTTCTCAAAAGGTCAATGAAAGAATCAAACCTGCCCCTCCCTACGCCGAAGCGTATATACTGGGCAGGCGCCGAAGGAAGGGTGTTAACCTTGGGTATGTTAAAAAGCGCAGTTTGAGTGGCAACAAGCGCCTGTTCATAATTTAATGTAAACCCCTGCCACTGAGCGCCTATAAGACTCCAGTTAATACCCTCCTTTGATTCTTCAGTAAGGATTACCTCAACGATCTTAGCTTCTATCATAACCTGTCTTTGAATTGTTCCTTCAACCGTTTCAAGAAACAGTGCAATATTTTTCAGATATTTTGGATAATCCATAACCATGATCACCGAGGCCTGTCTGTTTAAGACAAATTTCCCTTCAGGAGAAAGAAAATTCTTTATATTGTTTTCTATATCTCTCCATAAATCCGATTCTGTGCCTGTTGCCACTACGATGTTTGCGGTACCGCCTCCGGTAGCAGTTGTCGCGCCGGTGCCTCCAGGGACAGTGCTTGACGTATTCCCTGTAACTGTGCCGCTTCCTTGTGTGACACTCCTTCCGGTTGATGTGGCTCCGCTTATAAAACCAACTCCTGTTTTGCTTAATGTGATGTAGTTTAGCGTAAAAATACGCATTTCAATCTTCGGTTTTGAAATATAAACGCTTTTATCTTCTATCTTAAATGAATAATTGAGGGGTTCCAATATGTATTCAAGGGCTTTGTTAAGGGTTACATTTTTTAAATCCACAGTGCATGAGCCCTTTACGTCAGGTTCTATGATAACGTTATAATTGGTCTGTTTGGAGATGGCTCTTAGTACATCTTTTACATCAGCCTCTCTCAATGAAAATGAAAAAACTTCTTTCGGTCCTTCTATCTCAATCTTCTTTACATTTTCTATTTGAGGTATTACAGGGCTTCCAATATCAACAGGCTGAACAATCCTGGGCTTTTCTTTAACCGGCTCGACAGAAGCGCATGACGAAAAAAGCAGAAAAAATGATACAATGCAATAAAAACGCATACTCATTTTTGCACCTCTTTTGACGACTCTTTTGTGGACACTTCGCCTACCATGCTTGCCACCGGAATCATTCTTCTCTGCCCTTTACGAAGGAGGATGACTCGGTCCTTCCATATTTCCTGGACTTTTTCATCTCCTATAAAATCGCCTCTTTCTACAATATCATTCCCTATTATTGCCAGTCTTCCTTTCCTGCTTTCAAGGACAGCAACTAATTTAAGCCCTATTTTGGGCTGTTGAACATTCTTCTCATCTCCTGTTTTCGGCAGTTGAAAGGGGTCTCTGTCCCAGGTAAAATCAGTTTTTACAGGTTGGAGTTTTTTTGGTTCAGGCTCCTCGGCGGGTATTACAGAGGGTTGTGAAGAAGTCTGAGGGGCTGTAGTAACTGTCTCTACGGGGAGAGGTTTTTTAGATGGCGGCTTCTTTTTGCCTGTAAAAAAAAACGTATATGCCGAAAATACTATGGCAAGGACAAGGGCAATGATAATGGGTTTACTTACTTTCAACGATTTGCTTTTCCTTCCACGCTTTGAATTCTATCATAAATATTCCTGTTAAAACAGGGTATTCCTTTTCATCATAGGACAGCTTTGCATTCATAATTCCCTTAAAAGCTTTATTGCTTTCCAATTCCTCAAGAAATTTTCCCATTTCTAAAAATCTTCCCTTCAATCCGATTTCAAATACAGGGTATGTCAATGCAGATGCCTTTTTCTTATCGATTGATGTGAATGAACTGTTAAAGTCTGTGATAAGCATGCCGTTCTTCTTTGCTGTCCTTGCTATATCTTTCATAACTTTCGGAAAATCATCAAAAACAGGAATATTTGCCTGAAAGGTTTTTATAAACCGTTCCATTTTCGCGCCTTTATCCTTTGTCTGAAGCATATTGACGATATCGTTATCTATTGCCTGCTCCTCTGTTTTTAATCTGGAAAGTCCCTGATTTTTCACTTTGATTTTTGACGATAAAGGTATGTAGAAGGCCAATACCCACGCAACAACAATAATAACCGGCGCTGCAAACCATATATATATAGGTTTAAATTTCATAAGCAGAACACCTTCCGGTAATAACGAATTCCATAACCTTTCCTTTCCCTATTTCCTTTAATTCCTTACCCGATACCTTTACATTCTGAATAAATCCCGACCTGTCAAGCATTATAATAAAACTTAAAAGCACAGATTCGAGTATATCAGCTTCACCGTAAATATATCCAATTAATCTGATAACATAGTCATTCCCTGATAGCACCGCAGCAGCCTGTGCAATATCATTCGGGGCGACATCATTTGTCGTTTCTTTCAAGCCGTTTTCTTTTACAGTTTCTTTTGGACTGTCCTTTGGGCGTGCAGCTTCCTGAGATAATGCGTCTTTACGCAAATCTTTAGAAGATGGTATAATTGTTCTTTCTTTGCCGAATTCTATCTCTTTTATAAATACATCCTTCGGAAGATGAGATGACAAATATTTAAGTAATAAAACAAAGGTATTATCCTTTTTTTCAATTTCACCAAGCAAAGGCATGAGTTCATTATATCCGGAAGGAGATACAGTGCCGCCAATCTGCTTCAATTGAGCTTTTTTATTTAAAATACTTGCCTTCAGTAATTTCATGGATGATTCGGATTTTTCATAGTTGCTCCAGACATTTAAAGAGAGAATTATGAGCAATGCCAGAATACCTATTGTTCCTGTTCTAATCCATTTTTTATAGATCGCTTCTTTTTCACGTATCTTAATTTCCGGCGGCAACAGATTAACAAGGGATTCTTTCCGGGTACAAAGCACATATGCCGGTAAAAATTCATCATCAACATTTACTGGCATATCAAGATGGCCAACTTCCTCAACAAGAGAACTCCTTATTTTCTCAATGATGTTCGGAACCATTGCGCCTCTGCCGGATATGTAAACCTTCGCAATGGGCATATCGGGACTTTTTTGATTATATACACTGAATGTTCTCTGTATTTCACCAATAAGCCTTTCAAAGGGCAGATTTAAAAACTCATTCGACTTATCATCAAATCCATTTTCTCTTTTATATTCTTCAGCTTCATCATAGCTGATGCCGAGTCCGCTGATTAAAACATCGGTAAAACTTTCCGAGGCCGTCATGATTTCCCTTACAAACCTGAGTTTCTTTTTGTTAAGTATGTATATGCCTGTTTGCCTTCCTCCTATATCAACCACTGCAATGGAGCCGTCCTGTCTATCTTCAATGATGGGGGGATATATAAAACCTACGTCAGTTACCAGAACAATATCCTTGAAGCCTGCCCTGTCTAATAAGGTTAATATGTTATTCACGTAGTCCCTTGAAACCCCTACAAACATAACTTCTTCTTTCCTTATTCCTCTTTCATCTATCTCGCCAAGCGATACGTATTCGTAGACCATTTCTTCAAGCGGCATTGGAACAATCTTTGATGCAGACCAGTTGATGGCTTCCTTTATTTCTTCTCTCGGCAGGATTGGTATTGTAAATGTTTTCTTCAGAATTTCCTGAGAGGTGATGCTCAGAGCTGTTTCAATATTTCCGCTCTCCCTTATTCTTATATCGGACAGTATTACGGCAAGGTTGTCTAAGTCGCCCTGATAAGGATAGTCGCCTTTTGAAACAAGTTCTCCCTTATCTTTTTTCCCTTTCCACCGGGTATATTTTACACTTACTGTTCCGACATCTATGCCGAGAATATCCATATTATTTTAGGCCATTCCCATTAATTTAAGTTTCTCTAATGCCCTATGGGTAAGATCGATATTCCTCCGTTTACCCGGCTCTTTTTCCAGATAACCTTTTTTGCGAAGAGGTTCTACAAAAGTTGCAGCACTGTTTGTCTTCAAGTTCATTTTGTTTGCTATTTCTCTTTGTGTAGGGTAATACCGGTGTTCTATAAAATAATTGTACAGATAAATAAGGCATTCTGCCTGCCTTTCCGTTAAAGGAGGTAATGATCTTAATTCTTCATTCTTTCCAATATCCATTGAAGTTGTTTTAATGACATCCTTTTGACCCTTCTCTGGATCCATGGCAGTCTCCTTTTGAATAGTATGCAAATAAGTGATCATAATAGTATATTAATATGTATTCATAATAGTATGTAAAAAGATAACTGTCAAGCGTTTAATGATATTTCATATTTCCCTGCTTTTTTACAGGAAGAACAAAATACCGGTTTAACAAAGGTCTCAAGGCGCTTAATTATATTGTCTGAATTATTAAGGATTGAAAAGTGCTGATGCGCTGATATTAAAAGAATTATTTATTACGTTTATCTTTTGTCGTTTTAATATACTGCTATACAGTTCCTGCCGAGAGCTTTAGCCTTGTGTGTGGTTCTGACAACAAGTGAAAGAAGTGTGGCAAAATCTATTTTGCCGTTTATCTGAATAAGCCCGATGCCGATCGTCAAGTTGTTTTTTGTGTAATCAAAGACAAAATTGTGCTGATTAATTATATTTTGCAGTCTTTCAGCAGCCAGCCTTGCCTCTGCCATACTGATCCCTCTGAATAATATTGCAAATTCATCTCCCTCAAATCTGAAGGCGCTGTCTCCGGTGCGCAGGCTTTTACTTAACAACTTTCCCACAGCTATTAAAACCTCATCGCCTGTGTTATGACCGAATGAGTGATTAATCTCTTTAAAATCATCGATATCAAGAAAAAGAAGAGCGCTCAGATTCCCTCTTCTTTCAGACTTTTTTGCTTTATCAATTGTTATACGTAATGCCAATTCTAAAGAGCGTCTGTTAGGAAGACCCGTAAGCATATCATAGTTAGCAAAACGAAGAAGTTTATATTCGCTTTTTTTAAGCTCTGTCATATCTTCACAGGAAACTACAAATTCTCCTTCATTAATTCGTACAGGAATGAAATTGATAATTTTTTCTGTTTTATCTTTGCATGTTACTGTAAGAATCCGTGAATCTTTCTTCCCTGATTTTTCATCTATAGAACTATTCAGCCATGTTAGAATTATTTCATGTCTGTATTCAGGATTGGGAAAGGCTTTCCTGAACCATGTTTTTCCATCAGGAAGCTCATCTATGGTGTATCCGAAAAGTTCCCGGAATTTATTATTTATATATTCAAATTCGCCGTTTTTGTTTATAAGGATAATGCCGAAGGGCGCATTTTCAAATGCATTGATAAATTTCATTTTCTCATTGTGCAGTTCATCCTTTATTTTCATGAGATGTGAGATATTGCGCACTACGACCATCATGCGATACTCATCAATACCTTCGATAACTGAAAATGAAGCTTCAATAAATATCTTTAATCCATTCTTTATTGTAAAGGAAAATGGAACTATATTGTCCTTTAATTCTCCTGAAAGGATTCCAATATTTTTTATGGGATTATTCTCCCCGGCACTATATGAAAAAAAGTTTTCGATTTCCTCCCCCATCATCTCAGCACTGGTATAACCGAACATTTTTTCCGCTGCGGCATTCCAAAGAGTTATTTTCCCTTTCTTGTCAACCAGAAAAACAGCGTCATTGGCCAAAGAAAATATTTTAGAAAATATACTGGAGGTTTTCTGTAAAGCTTCATTTTCTTTTGAGCTCATTTTTTCCCTTGTTTTATGATCCGGCTTTTATGCATAGCAAGGAAACATATTTTTTTATTGAGGTTTTCATATTATTATAAATAATATATCGGTTTTGTAAAATATTTTCTTTACCTCATTTATCAGCCAAATTTGATAACCTTGTTTTCCTTGTGAATAAGCATACAATATAAAATTATATTTTAAATGTAAAGAACTGAAAAATAATCGGAATAAGCCGCTATTTTTATTGCGCTATGATTTAATTTATATTATACCGGAGCTTCCTTTAATCAGCGCCATATTAATGATAAATATGAAGGAAAAAATATGTTAAAATACCAATCGAAAGGACGGTGCAAAAAATGGAGAAAGAAGACAACAGGATCAAGCAAATCATCAAATCACTTTCAAGTTATTTGCATGGTAAGGATAAGCCTCTGCGGTTGTCCATTATATCCTTTCTTTCAAGAGGGCACCTGCTGATAGAAGATCTGCCGGGGCTTGGGAAAACAACCCTTGCTATCGGTATCGCAAAGTCATTGGGCCTGACATTCGGCAGGATTCAATGTACGAGCGATCTTTTACCAACCGATATTACAGGTTTATCCATATACAATAAAAGCGCCGGAGAATTTGAGTTCCATCCCGGCCCGATTTTTAACAATATTGTTTTGTGTGATGAAATCAACAGAGCAACACCGAAAACACAAAGCGCTCTTTTGGAGGCTATGGGGGAAAAACAGGTTACAATAGAGGGTAAAACCTACAAACTTCCGAGACTATTTTCTGTCATAGCAACACAGAATCCGGTTGAGCAGTTTGGAACATTCCCCTTGCCCGAATCGCAGCTTGACAGGTTTATGATGAAAATCAGCATCGGATATCCGTCTCGTCATGCGGAGAAGGAGATATTGAAAGTAGGGAGCAGAAGAGAGGAGATTTACAGCATTGAACCTGTAATGAGCAAGGAAGAAGTGATGCAGCTTCAGGCAGGCATTGAAAATGATACATATATTTCCGATAAAATCCTTGATTACACACTTGCCATCATTGAAGCAACAAGGGGAAACGGTTATCTATCATCAGGGTTGTCAACTCGGGGTGCTTTAACCTTAATTAATACTGCAAAGGCAAATGCGTATTTTCACGGAAGAGATTTTGTGATACCGGAGGATATTAAGGAACTTTCGGAATATACGATACCGCACAGAGTATTATTCAAAGAAGAATACGAAACGCTTGATAAGAAGGAGATCATAAAATCCTTAATAGAAAAAATACCTACCCCGGCGTAATAAAGATTACAAAGGCAGGTTTTCTCTATATTGTTCTAACAATATTCCTTGGTGTATCTGCGGTAAATACAGGAAATAACCTTATGTACCTGATTGTTGCAGCGCTTTTAAGTTTTATGGGTATTTCGGGGTTTTTCGGCAAGAGTAATTTATCGAAAATTACTGTGGAAGTGGAATTTCCATCGGAAGTATATGCAAATATCAATTTCCCTTTGAAATTAACATTGAAAAATAAGAGGAAACTGCTGCCTGTCTTTCTTTTAAGAGTACAGATAGAAGATGATTATTCCGTCTTTTTCCCTTTCGTGGACGTGAAAGGCGAATCAACGAGATATGTTGATATTGTTTTTGAAAAAAGAGGTGAATATGAAATAAGGAATATTTATATCAACTCCGTCTTCCCTTTCAATTTTTTTACAAGGTACAAAAAAATTAAAAACATCTTCCGTCTTATCGTATTTCCTGAACTCAAAAGATGCGACTTGCTGAGTATTTACGAAAGAGGCAGAAGGATGAAGGGCGAAAGAATTACTGACAGGATAGGGTATGAATCGGATATTGTTTCCATACGGGAATATGTCTATGGCGATCCGTTAAAATATATCAACTGGAAGGCAACTGCTAAAACCGGGAAACTGAAGACAAAGGAGCTTTCAACGCTTGTCTATCAGCCTGTTATTATTAATTTTGACAAAGTAGCCATAAAAGACCTGGAAGAAAAACTCTCCTGCATCTCCTACTCCCTGCTCCAGGTTCTGAAAAGAAATATGCCTATCGGGTTAAAGATAAACAATAGATTATATGAGCCGGGTGTTTCACGTGCACATAAAATTAATATGTTAAAAGAACTGGCGCTCTATGGTCAGACAATTGGAGAGTAATGAACAGGGGATGGTTTAAGAACAGGGATCAAAAGATAAATATCGAGACCATTGTCAAGGCAATCACCTACCTGGTAAGCATAATCGGTTTTATCGCGATTTTTAATCACATAAATATATTTTTTTCAGTCACTTTTCCGGTATTGCTCCTGCTCTCATTATTTTTCGAGTTTAACAGGAAATTTTATCTTCCCAGATGGACGCTCAATATTCTGTCCATAGTGGTAATTTCCATATCTTTCTACAGGTTTAATGTCGGCGACCTTGTTGCGCAGATAATAGAAGCGCTCCTGATACTTCTTGCAATAAAACTCCTTGAAGATAAAAAATTCAGGGATTACATGCAAATCTATGCAATTATTCTCTTTCTGCTCGCCGGTCTCGGACTTCTTTCGCTTGATGTAGTTTTTGCGGCTTACCTTTTCATTCTTATAATTCTCTTAACTATTTCAATAGTTTTACTTACATATTACTCACAGGACCCCAACATGGATTTGCCGCGGAATATGGTAATAAAAATAGTCTTGAAATCCATGTATATACCTCTGATTGCCATTCCGCTTACTGTTGTAATGTTTGTAATATTGCCCAGGACATATTACCCGATTTTCAATTTTCTCAACAGGGCGGACAAGGCAAAGACAGGTTTTACGGATAATGTAAGGCTGGGCGGTGTTTCCGGCATTCAGGAGGACTCAAGCGTAATACTGCGGGTAAACATGGAAAAGATTGATGACAGTTCCCTGTACTGGCGGGGAGTTGTTCTTGACCATTTTGACGGCGCTCTGTGGAAAAGTTCACGAAAGCATTTAGTGCCCGCGGCAAAACCGGTTGACATAAAAGGTAAAATGATCAGCCAGACTGTCTATCTTGAACCTTATGAAAATAGATATCTTTTTGCTTTAGACACGCCTGTTTTTATATCATTGAAGAGCGCGAAAAGAAATGCGGATTTTACACATACTTTATCAGGGTTTATTGAAAAAAGGACACGATACGATGCAACTTCCATTGTTTCCGATATAATCGGTGATGATGCCGTTGATGAGGAAAAATATCTTCAAATACCAGAGGGCTTGTCTTCAAAGATAAAAGATCTGGTTCTCGGTTTAGTCCCAGGCAGCGAGAAAGAAGAAGATATCAGATTAATACATAAATTTTTGAACAACGGCTCATACAAATACTCTATGGAGAACCTGCCGGTCTCAGAAACACCTTTGGAAGATTTTTTATTTAAGGTAAAAAACGGCAATTGTGAATACTTTGCTTCAGCTTATGCGGTTATGTTGAGGATTGCCGGCATTCCTTCGCGGTTGGTTGGCGGGTATAGAGGCGGATACTACAACGATATGGGAGGATATTATCTGGTGCCCCAAAAAAATGCTCATGTCTGGGTAGAAGCATATGTAAATAAGAAGGGTTGGGTACGGATTGATCCAACCCCTGGAGGCATGGAAGCCTTTTCATCACCGTTAAAGGGAAATTTATTGTTCAGACTCAACATTCTCCTTGATGCAATAAATTATTACTGGTTTGCCTTTGTTATAAACTATAATTTTGAGAAACAGTTGAGCATACTCAATTCATTAAGGACGGTTTTCAAAAAACCCTCAATAACAATGACATTTAATAAGGAAAAAGCCGTGAAATACGGTTTTATCCTTTTTTTTATAACAGCAGTAGTATCGGCAGCCTGCTATATCGCGGCAAAAGGGGTCAGAAGAGAGACCGGAGAAAAGAGACTCCTTTCAACATTTTTAAATAAAATGGAACAACAGGGGTATAAGAAGAAGGAAACACAGGGGCTTGAAGAGTTTGTCTCAACAATTCCTGATGATAAAATAAGAAAACACTCACTTGACTTTGTGATGGAGTTTGAAAAATTATTTTACCGGGACCGGACATTTCAAGACAAGCACTTAAGAGATTTGAATAAAATGATAGACATGATCAATGCCAAGTTGCATTCAAAAGCACAACCCACTTGCGCGGGTGCCCAGGGTCTTGACAGGAAGCCGACCCTCCCTCCAGGAGGACAAGCCCCCGACAAGCGAGGACAGGCGTAGACATACCTAATAGTAAAATTGTAAAAAAATTAAAAATAACTGTTTGATAACAATTTAAAATTGTTGTAAATTACTTTCATACACAAATTATATACAGCGTACAATTAAAGCTGAAGGGTGCAGGGGGGTTATGCGCGGCATTCGCTTATCAAGTATGAGAGGTTCAGATTATTATAAAATATTTGTAGCCTTGTTCTGGCTGCTGATTTTGGGAGGGTTTTATTTCTCCAAGCTATACAGCTATGTTTTATTTCACAGCTTGGTAGAAATATTCTCCATCGTCATTGCCTTCGGTGTGTTTATGATTGCCTGGAACTCACGCCGCATTATAGACAATAATTTCATTCTCTTTGTCGGGATTGCCTACTTTTTTGTTGGCTGGATTGATCTCTTGCATACCCTTTCATATAAAGGCATGAACGTATTCAAAGAATTTAATACAGATATTGCATCTCAGTTGTGGATAGCAGGCAGATTCATGGAGAGTATTTCGCTGTTTATTGCGCCGTTGTTTTTCCGGAAGAGGTTGAAGCCGAAGATAATTTTTGCCGGATATTTTTTTATAACTATTTGCATCATGTCATTTATTTTTTATTTCAGAATATTCCCTGATTGTTTTATCGAGGGCAGGGGGCTCACCGGGTTCAAGATCGCCAGTGAGTACCTTATCTCGTCAATCCTTGCATGTGCAGTTATTAGCCTTTATAGGCACAGGGATGAATTCGATAAAGACGTATTTTCTCTTATTGTCTCATCGATACTTCTTACTATAGCCTCTGAACTGTGTCTCACTTTTTACACTAATGTTTACGGCCTTTCGAACTTTGCCGGCCATATTTTTAAGGTGGCTTCCTTCTATTTTATGTATAAGGCAATAATTGAGACAGGCCTTGAAAGACCGTACCGCTTTCTTTTAAGGGATTTTCAAGTAGGTGAAGCGGCGCTGAAACATCATCAGGAGGAGCTTGAAAGACTCGTTGAAGAAAGGACAAATGAATTAAGAGCAACGAACGAACAATTAATTGAGGTCAGTAAAAAAATCGGGGAAGCTGAAGATATTGAGAGGCAAAGAATATCAAGGGAATTACATGACACAGTGGGCCAGAACCTTACCGCTCTTGCAATAAGCCTGAATATCCTTGGATCTAAGTTTCTTCAGGAGACCCCTGAAGCCGTCCGTTTACGTGTTGATGACGCACTGGCAATGGTTGAGGAAACAACGGAAAATATCCGCAGCGTTATATCCAGGCTGCGGCCTCCTGTTCTCGATGACTATGGCTTGTCTGCTGCTGTACGATCATTTGGAGAACAATTCTCTGTAAGGACCAATATTGATTTTGTGTTCGAAGGTGATGAATCGTTGCCGAAATTAAACATATACATCGAAGGGGCATTGTTTCGCATAACCCAGGAGGCGCTGAACAACGCCGCAAAACATGCCCGTGCAAGCAAGATAATTGTGTCTTTGAAAAAAAACGAAGACCGTGTAACTCTGACTGTTAAAGATGACGGCGTAGGTTTTGATTCCGCAAAAATCACCGATGTTAAAAGGCTTGATAAATGGGGTCTTACAAATATAATGGAACGCGCCATGTCGGTGGGAGGACGCTGCCATATTGAAAGCAGTCCCGGAAAGGGCGCGCAAATAATCGTGGAGGCGCCATTATGAGCATCACTGTCTTTCTGGCTGACGATCATGCTGTATTGCGAGAAGGTCTTAAACTGCTTCTTGAGTCGCAAGATGATATTAAAGTAATCGGCGATGCCGCAAACGGACGCGAGACAGTAAAGCAGGCGGGCAAGCTCCGTCCCGATATTATCATAATGGATATTTCCATGCCCGAACTGAACGGCATAGATGCTACATACCGGATACTTGAGATTTGCCCCTCAACCAGGATTATCATCCTTTCAATGCACGCTGCTTCCGAACATATTCTGCATGCCCTCAAGGCAGGCGCCCAGGGGTATCTCCTGAAAGAATCGGCGGGCAAGGAAATCATTCAGGCTGTACGGGCTGTATACGGCGGCGGCCGATATCTGAGTCGGAAAATTTCCGATAAACTTATAGATAATTACCTGTTGAAATATGGAGATGATGATCCTGAAGATCCTTTATCCAAGCTAAGTACGCGAGAAAAAGAGATTATGCAGCTTGTGGCGGAAGGCAAGTCCAGTACGGAAATAGCGAATATTATTTTCCTTTCTCCCAAAACAGTTGAAACCTACAGAAGCCGTCTTATGCAGAAACTCAACGTTACTGATATTGCAGCATTAGTTAAGCTTGCCTTAAGGCACGGCCTTATACCTCTTGAGTAAAAGAGGGTGTAAATTTCGAAGTTATTTATCATACATTCCCTATCAAATTTATCAAACTTTCCTGACATACAAAAGAATAAAAAATTTCTTATTATTAAATCATAATTACATGGAGAAACGCGAAATGACCATTTTAATTGTTTATGAACATTTGAATATAACCGAAAGAGCCCACCCTATGCATGGTACACCAATTAATTTGCTGACAACCCCCCACCCCCCCCAAGGTTGGCAATTTACATCAATGGCGTACCATGCATTCAAATAATATAATTAGTGCTGCAAAGACTTTCTTATTGTTATGGACAATGAAAAGCATCTTTATTTTTTAATTTTTGCCTGGTTTGCTACTGCCTCCATTGCTGCCTTTACTTTTTCAGGTTCACCAAGATAATAACTTTGTATTGGTTTCAATGAATCATCAAGTTCATATACAAGTGGTAAACCTGTAGGAATATTTAATTCAGGGATGACCTCGTCGGGGATGTTGTCGAGATATTTCACGAGGGCTCGTAAACTGTTGCCATGAGCCGTGATAAGAACTTTCCGGCCCGACTGAATCAAGGGTACGATGCATTCGTGCCAGCAAGGCAGAAAACGGGCTACTGTATCTTTCAAACATTCCGTATGGGGGAGTTCCTCTTTTGTCAGGTTTTTATAGCGAGGATCGTGGCCGGGATAACGCGGATCGCTTTCTTCCAGGGCAGGAGGAGGGACATCGTAGCTTCGCCGCCATAATTTTACCTGAGCGTCGCCATATTTTTCTGCTGTCTGGGCTTTGTTAAGACCCTGCAAAGCCCCATAGTGACGCTCATTGAGTCTCCAGTCCCGATGAACCGGTATCCACATAAGATCCATCTCATCGAGAGTTATCCAAAGCGTTCGTATGGCGCGTTTCAAAACGGACGTATAAGCAATGTCAAAGACATATCCCTGCTCTTTCAATACGTGACCCGCTTCCTTGGCCTCCTCGAGACCCTTATCGGATAAGTCAACATCCGTCCATCCCGTAAAAAGGTTTTCCTTGTTCCATGTGCTCTCACCATGCCGAAGTAAAACAATCTTTTTCATTTAGTTCTCTCCTTTCTATTAAAGGTTTTGTAAAAAGTTTTCATCATATTGTTCTGTTTCTTGAGCAGTTCCAGCTCCTTTCTCCCAGATAAAGAAGAGGGTTAGTATTATCCATTTTTATTTGCTTTCTTTCTCTGCCCCTGTTTATCCTTTTAAAACCGTATTTATCATTTTGTGAAATAATTTATCATGAAACTTTTGATGATTCTCTATTAAAAGTTAATGTTAAATAGCACACCGATGAAATATACTTTATATTTATTCTCTTTCCCCTGTCCCCTATGATATCCGGTGGAAAAGAACAGCTATCGAATATGGTTGGACAAGGTATGTGTTGCCGGTTATTTCAGGAGCTTCATCCCATTGAAAAATATCTTCAGGGGATTCCCGGTATGTATCAATCCAGCAATACCATTGCTGTTCATTGTAATTGAGGGAAGACGGCAGTTCAAATTCGAGAGCCCCTTTGTAACTGTTAAGCATCAGGTGAAAGATAAACATATTATCAACAAGCGCTGTCACTGCAAGGCTGTGAGAATCATAGCTCCAATCAGGTTTGTTCAGCCTGACGCCGTGCCATTTTATATAGGCTTTCTGGAGAAGCTCATTGAGGCTTAAGTGCAGATCAACCCTTGCTTCCCGTTGATTCAGACGTGTTTGCAAAAGACATTTTACAAAACGATGGATATCATCATGTTTTTCTACAAGGGTCCAGTCAAACCAGCCTGTCTCATTGTTCTGGCAATAGGCATTATTGTTCCCCTGCTGCGTGCGGCGGACTTCGTCGCCCATCAAAATCATCGGTACGCCTAATGACAGGAAATTAATGGCAAGAAAGTTTTTTATCTGACGTTTCCTGATATCTTCGATGGCCGGATCGTCAGTGGGTCCTTCATGGCCGCAGTTCCAGCTCAGATTATTGTCTGATCCGTCATGATTTTCCTCGCCGTTTGTTTCATTATGTTTCCTGTCGTATGATACGAGGTCATTGAGCGTGAAACCGTCGTGGCATGTGACGAAATTAATGCTCCTGTCAGGCTCCCGTTCTTCATGACCGAAAATATCCGGGCTTGCCAGAAGACGGGGCGCGAGCTTTGAAACAGTACCCCCGTCTCCTTTGAGAAAACCACGGATATCATCCCGGAATTTGCCGTTCCATTCCTTCCATTTATATCCGATAAAACTGCCGACCTGGTAAAGGCCTGCCGCGTCCCATGCCTCGGCAATAAGTTTTGTGCCTGCAAGTACCGGATCAGAATCAATGTCCCATAAAACCGGAGGATTTTCCAAGGGACGGCCCGAAGCATCACGTGTGAGGATGGAGGCAAGATCGAAGCGGAATCCGTCCACATGCATTTGCTTTACCCAGAAATGGAGACTGTCAATAATCAACCGCCGGACGATGGACAGATTTGCGTTCAGTGTATTGCCGCATCCTGTATAGTTTTTGTAGTATGCCTTGTCATTTTCCAGGATGTAGTAGACGTTGTTTGCGAGGCCGCGGAAGCATATTGTCGGTCCCTCATGATTCCCTTCGGCTGTATGGTTATAAACCACGTCGAGTATTACTTCTATGCCGGCCAGGTGGAGCGCCTTTACCATATCGCGGAACTCATCAAGAGGACCGAGAATATCCTTGCGAAAACTGTAGGCGGCATGAGGAGCAAAAAACGATACAGGAGAGTAACCCCAGTAATTGATTAGTCCCGGAGGACAGTCCTGTTCGTCGAATTGAAAAACAGGCATAAGCTCCACCGCGGTAATGCCAAGGTCCTTCAGGTAGGGAATCTTTTCTATCAGCCCCGCGTAAGTGCCGCCTTTTCCGTCAGCAACACCGGAGTTCGGATTTCCGGTGAAGCCTGCCACATGCATTTCATATATCACGGTTTTTGAAAAGGGACGCCGCAGCGGCATATCACCGTTCCAATTGTAAATATTGAGGTCAGCCACTACATTCTTCATTGCCGTTGCCGTGTTGTCGCCGGGTTTACAGGCGGCAATACGGCTGTAATTGTCCGGAACAGCCACTGCCTTTCCGTAAGGATCAAGAAGCACTTTTTCGGAATCAAACCGCAGCCCCTGTTCAGGTTTATAGGGTCCATGGGCGCGATAGCCGTATATCTGACCGGATTTAATGCCGGGAATAAAGACGTGACGGTAGAAGGAGGTACGATTAAGGTCCTGATCCATGGATACTATTCCGGCAGGTCTGGAATCATTAACATTATCAAAGAGAAGCAATTCCAGAGCTGTACTGTCTTTGGAAAAAATGCTGAAGTTTACGCCGTCTTTATAAACCCTCGCGCCGAGAGGGTAGCTTTTTCCCTCTCCAACAAAAGAATCACTCATATTTCTTTTCCTCTATATTACAGCATATCAGCGGGTTGTCCGGTTGACGCAAGGACGCTGCTCCATACCCATCCCTTGGGGTCTATCTTTTTTCGCTTAGAAACAGCTAAAGGAATAGGGATGTAGTTGAATTCGTTCTGCCAGTGCCCTACAACCATATTTGTACGTCCTGTCATGCCGGCGTGGGCGGCGTTATGGCCGAGGAGGAGGCAGAAGGCGGCGTCGCTCGCGTCAGCAGGGACGCTTCTTATAGTGTAACTCGGGTCAATGTACTTTAAATTCAATTCCATTTTTATCTTGCTGAAATGTTCTTTTATCTTCTCTCTTAAAAATATGCCGATGTCGTTAAAACGTGTATTACCCGACGCATCAAGTTCTCCGGTTGCTCTTATGAGGTCCTGACCGGCGCCTTCCGCGACTACAACCACGGCATGAGCTTTTCTCTCTATACGTTTTTGAAGTGTGTGTAAAAAAAACTCAAGAGAAAAGGGAATCTCCGGGATGAGACAGAAGTTTACTTCATTGTCTGCGAGTGCTGCATAGGCAGCGATAAAACCGGAATCACGACCCATCAGTTTCACGAGACCTATGCCGTTACGAGCCCCTATTGCTTCTGTGTGCCCGGAAGAGATAGCTTTTCGCGCTTCAGATCCGGCAGTCAGAAATCCGAATGATCTGTCAATAAAGGAAATATCATTATCGATGGTCTTCGGAATTCCTATTATTGCGATTTTGAGCCCCCTTCGTTTGATCTCTTCGCTGATGGCCATTGCACCGCGCAATGTGCCGTCTCCTCCGATGGTGAAGAGAATGTTTATACCCATGCCTTCAAGCGTGTCAACCATTACGGATATATCCTGGGGCCCCCTCGATGATCCGAGAAATGTTCCGCCAACCTTGTTGCTATCCAATACTGACTGCGGGGTAAGCTCAACAGGTTTATGATTGTAAGAGGGAACAAGCCCTTCAAAACCGTAGATAAAGCCGTAAATCTTTTGAACTCCATAGTGAAAGGAGAGGCTCATGACAATCGCACGGATTACATCATTCAAACCCGGACACAGGCCTCCGCATGTTACGATACCGCATTTCAATCCGGCCGGGTCAAAGAATATCTTTTCCCTTGGCCCGGCAACCTCCATAGACGGGGGTTCTTTTCCGGCATCAAAAAACATTTTAATCTTTACGGGGTCATTGTGATAGATAACGCGATGATTGTTATCGACAAAACGCACTCCTGTCATAGGTGAT